>JAEEGF011963469.1_pt1 | contig 19873 bp, 13 predicted proteins | sample 9134171 | NCBI WGS metagenome assembly JAEEGF01 (sample SAMN16246542, study PRJNA631951) | gut metagenome | biome: gut microbiome; feature: rumen; material: AP-attached | host: Bos | place: Iran: Karaj | collected 2018-10
CGACATGAAAGTGCCGGAGTATCTGTCGTTGTCTCAAGGTCATAAATACAGGCTCAGATCTGCTCATTTTGCATATTGTAGAGACTCAGACTATTCCTAGAAAATAAAAATCCTTTTTCTATGCATCTTATTCATCAGATGCACCTCAAACATGCATATAGTATTAGTGTAGTTTTTATTTGGTGTAGTCTTTAAGCTCCAGGGCATGAATTAAAACAGGAAAGCTCTACGGAATTATCAGCGCTTATTAACCTTTTCAATCTGTCGCATACAGAGAACCATATTTTCTATTTCCTTGCCTAAATCAGAAAATTTACGTTGCAGTTCAGACTGAACAAATACCAGATCTTCAGAAAGCTTAATCACCCTTTCAATCTGAAAATCCTCATTTTCTTTAACAATCTCACCATGAACCTCATTTACAACATCATTAAACTGACCATTGATGGTTACTATGACATTATCAAAGATTTTTTTATGTTCATCCATTGCCTTGTTAAAGGTTGAATGAGCTTCCTCAGTATACTGACTAACCTCATTAATCATATCAACACTTTTAACAGCATAATTTACCAGAGTATTAATATGAGCTGTAAAATTATCTACTGAGGCATCAATTCGGGAAGATGCCTCCGCTGTATCAAAAGACAGTTTTTTAACTTCGCCGGCAACAACAGCAAAACCGCGGCCGTGCTCACCGGCTCTAGCCGCTTCAATGGTAGCATTCAGTGCCAGAAGATTAGTCTGACTCGAAACCGAGGCTATAATATTGGTACATTCCTTAATAGAAGCCATCTGTTCCTTCAGCGCATCAAAACCACTGACAAAACTCTGATAGTAATTTTTAAGCTCACTGACATCCTTGGCAATATAACTTATGTATTCTCTAAGCTTGTCAATACGCTTAAGGTCATTGACAAAAGTTGCCTTCATCTCGTCAATATTTTTGAATTTGGCACTTTCAACCAGACCTTTAGCGAACTCCTCACGCTTCTGCCCCATGTCGTACATTTTACCGACATTAGCCGCAATACTGTCAATCTTTCCACCAAGATTGGTAAGCTCGTCATTATAAGCGCTGCACATGGTGTCGATATTAGAGGCAACACCTTCTCCCTGATTTGTAATTTCCTCGATTCTTTCCTTTGCATCATCTGAATCATTACCAAATAACCACATAGAACACCCTCAAAAAGAATCAAACATAACCTGACAAAGCCTACACAGTAAGGTAAAGTATAGTAAACCTAACCAAGGAGACACACTATAGCAGCTTAAAAAAATCACCTACCTTTATAGATTCTATAATCATATTGATTCTGATTATGTGACCAATCCTAAGTAATTATAAAAAAAGAAATACCGAACCGGTAACATCAGATGTCCGTCAGATTTAAACGGATACAAAGTTAAAAAATTACACAGTTTTTAAATTTCTTAAAAGGGAAAAAAGATAACTTTAGAAGATGGTGCCCGAGGCCAGAATCGAACTGGCACGGAAGTATAAGTTCCGAGGGATTTTAAATCCCTTGTGTCTACCGATTTCACCACTCGGGCACTGACACATTTGATGGAGGCGCGTTCCAGAGTCGGACTGGACTAGACGAATTTGCAATCCGCTGCATAACCGCTTTGCTAACGCGCCATTGGAGCGGGAAACGAGGCTCGAACTCGCGACATCAACCTTGGCAAGGTTGCACTCTACCAACTGAGTTATTCCCGCATATCCTACCGAGACTGTCTTAATCTCTGGAAGACATGTGCATTATAGCCTATATCTTTGATTTGTCAAAATTATTTTTGAAATTATCGTAAAAAAGACTTTTTTTGGATGTTTTGTAGGCAGACACCTCAAAAAACAGTCAGTTCCGATGAATTATTAATTCGAACGGCAACCGCATGTGCTATAAAAATCATGTAATAAAGATGATGCCGGCAGATTAAGTGTATAAAAATCGACCTGATTTGCTGTGATGTCATGTGAAAAATCTGAGAAGTGCTTTAGCAGAGAGCATCATTCAGGCGGAAGTATTCAGTTTGATAAGAAAAGTATGGAACCCAAACTCGCCGGATCTATTGAATACCGCCTGAATTTAAAACGGGAAGCGGGTATTGTAAGATGACGAAAATCTTGGATGTAGTAATATTAATGTTTTGTGTGGGTTTAACGGTGCTGGTTATATTTTGCGGGATTTATTTATTTAAAACACCAGAATTCGGACCGGTGATATTCAGAACCTTTACCGGTGTAAATTTTATCGGCTATGAAGATGGGGAAGGAACCATATTAAAAACAGGTACCCATCAGGTCAAACATTACAAGAGACATGGACATGGAGAATATGATCTGATAACCGAATGCCATGCCGATGTAGAGCCTATTGACAGGGGCGTTGCAGGATATGATGTTATTCGATTGAATACAATTCCTTGCAAATTAAAAGAAAATGATCACGTACATTATCTGTATAAAAAATCTGATTTGAAAAAAAATGCATATATAAATCCTGATGAACGGTATGAAGGTATATTCGGATATATTGCTATGTTCATCTTTTTTGGAGGGATTATTGGCACAGGAATATATGAAATGGTTGCATTCTGGAAGTCTTTTTTCAACGGAGATTTTGAAATTAAAGACAAAGCCTCAAAAATGACCAACAGCAGAGCTTCAATACTCAGAATAATGAGAAAGAAGCGGAGGTAATGATTAATCCCTGAAAAAAATATAAAACCGGAAGGGAAGCCGGCGGGTATTTAAACTAAACAGATCCTGATACAAGGATCTGTTTATTTTATCTTTTTTAATGGGCTTTATTTTTTTAATAGGCTTTTATAGATTCCGGCTGTGGGAACACAGAATTCCGGTTCCGGTATTCTGTGAGATAATGAATTCTCAGAAAACAAAAAAGCCTAGAGAAAAAATTTACTCTAGGCACAAAACAACTAAACAATAAGGAGATAAAAACACATAAAAGATGTATTTTGCGTGTATAGTAATTCCTTTTCTTTTAAAATGCAACTTTTTTTTAATAAACCCCGTATTTTTCGATATGACTGATAATTAGATTAGTCTGGAATATTTAATGGTGGCAGGTAAAACGGATAAGCTTTTATATTTTTAAGCAGGTTTCAGGGGGGGAGCAAGCGCCGTCAGAAGTCCGGAGCTAAGATCCATACTGGCTGATCTGAATAAGAATCAGATGGCAAATCTGGTGATGAAGGCTTAATTTGGTAAAAGTCTATTTTATAGTTTTTTACAAATCCAAAATAGCGGTATTTCTTTTTATGATAATGCATTGCTGACCGCAGATTTATATGCTGCTTTGACTGTTACATTTTTTTTCTTTCCTCCGTAAATAATTAACGTGATTTATCCTGATATGAGATAGAATGCATTGTATACTGCATAAAAATCCCGCCAGGATATGCTTAGCCACGCCGGCGGTGCGACATTCTACGAGAGGTGATGAGATGCCACAGTATGATTTATTCAGTGATTATGTAAATACATCCGGCACGGATGAATCATCAGCCGTAGCCAGAGAAAGTACGGCAGCAGGCGATTCCGGATATGACAGACTGAGTGATACCGGGGCCCATGAGAATCCTGTTCAGCCGGAAACTTCCTCCATGCAGCTTCGGGTATACACTGTTCCGGAAATAAACAGTCAGATAGCCTCTCTTTTTGATGAAATTCCTGAAGTGTATGTTAAAGGAGAATTAAGCAACTGTGACAACAACCGTCCTGATGCCAGATTTTTCTACTGTGTTATAAAGGGCAGTGACAGCGAATTAAGCGTTGCTTTTCCTATGGGGGTAATCCGGGGTGAACTGAACCGCATCCATAACGGGGTTCAGGTAATTATCCGCGGAGATGTGAAATTCTACCGGACAAAGGGCAGAGTTACGCTATGGGGCAGCAGAATCAGCATAATTGACAGATACGGTGAACTGTATCTCCAGTTCCTGCAGACTAAGGATACTCTCGAAAAGGAGGGGCTCTTTGATCCTGCCTCCAAAAAAGCCATTCCAGAGCATGTTCATACGGTAGGTGTTATTACCGCACCTCAGAGCATGGCGGCAAAGGATGTTATCAGAACCATCAGAAGCCGCAATCCGCAGATTGATATTATATTTTACCCCGCCTCCGTACAGGGAAACAGTGCCGTCAGCGAGCTGATGTATGCCATATACTACGCCAACCTGCACAATATGTGTCAGGTTCTGCTGATAGTACGTGGCGGAGGCAGCGCCGAGGATATCAGCTGCTTTAATGATGAGGGGCTGGCGAGATATGTTAAGCTTTCTAAAATACCCGTCATAACCGGTGTCGGACATGAAGGCGACTATACCATTATTGACTTCGTTGCTGATGAACGGGCCGCTACTCCTACTGCTGCTGCGGTACGTGTCAGTGAAAATATGAAAAACATTCTGGAGCGCTATGACAGTCTGAAATACCGTCTGTGGCAGACCGGTACGGGCAGATTCAACGCCTATATGCATAAGTTTAAAATACTGAAAGCATCCTTTTTAAACTGTGAACCGGAAAAAAGGCTGGCAAGGCTGGAGAGCCGTCTTCAGGTTATTAAAAACAGGTTTAATAATGTGCATAACGGCAGAATGCAGTTTTGCAAACAGCAGTTGAATTCATTAAGAGAACGGCTTTATATTCAGAATCCGGCACATCTTATAGAAAGAAAACATGGGGTGTGCAGGTTATACCGGGAGCGCATGGATCATGCCGTAACCGGTAAACTTGATGCTCTTCACGACAGAATAAAGCGTAGTGCGGCTCTTCTTAATGCTAATAATCCTTTGAAGATTCTGATGCAGGGATATTCGGTTACCACCGGCGCTGATGGAACAACTGTCAGGGCCTCAGGAGTAAAAGAAGGCGACTCTCTCAGAACAATCACTTCTGATGGGGAGATCTTTTCCAGAGTGGAGAAGGTCTGTCTCGAAAACAGATTTACTCTGGATAATACTGAAACCGGAGAATCCGCCGGTTATGATATAAAAGTAGACTCATGTGCTGCCGGAACTGTAAAGGATGCAAATCAGGATACAGAAAAGAAAAAGTAGAAAAGGTTATTGTTTCCGGTATCAGACTTTACCGTCAGGTTTTCATATTAATATGGTGTAAAAAATGCAGGTCAGATACAGCATGACCTGCATGATTGTTCTGCTTTTATTATTTATTTTTCTGAAAGGAGCCGGCTGTTAAAGAAGTTCCTTTAACAGATCCCTGTCGAAAAACATCGGTTCGTCCTCCTCCAGAATAGTACAGTCAAACTGTTCCAGAGCCCAGCTGTTTATTACCTCCATGGCTCCTGAAGGCATCAGTTTATTCTCAGCGCAGATACTGCGGAAGTCTCCCATGGTGAATTCTCCGATCTGGAGAAGTCTTTTGAGGAGACGCTGATATTCCGGAGCAAGCAGTTCCAAAATGTCCATCCCTTTGAGTTCAGGTGTCGGTTCCGGATGTTCATCTGCAGAAACGCCGTTGACGCCGGTGTCTGCGGTGATGTTTTCGTCAATATGCACCTGAATGTTCGGTTCCGCTGGTCCCGGCACGCTTTCTGCAAATATAGGAGCAAGAAGTTCCTGAGCTTTTCTGGTTTCCTCAACCTTGCTGCTGATTAATTCTGTATTAAGGTTCTTAGGTGAACTGTTCTGCGGAATTATATTGTGCAGAACCTTATCTGAACTGATACCGGAGGCAAACATTCCGGAGGTTTTTCCAGGAATACGGAGTGACTGGAGAAGCTCACTGCTGATGACATTGCTCATATATTTTTTACTGAGAGAGAAGCAGCAGTTGTAACAGAGCTCTCTTTCATCAGGATGACTGGCGATTATGTAAATCATGGTGGTGAATAGAGATTCCTGTATTTCATTGTACGGACTCACGGCACGGCATTTTTTGGTATCGATATAGAACCGGCCGGGAGTGGTCATGGATATTTCAGTCATCTCGCTGAAATAATTTCTGAGGTAGGCAACGTCTTCTTCAGAAATAGCCATTTTCTCCATGTTCTCTCTGCTGTTTATAAATCCGGTAATATACTGATACAAATCCTTTTTGGTTTTGTAGTGGGCGCCGATACTGAGTGCAATTCTGTACGGTTGAACGACAAGGGCACAGTTTCCGGAAATATCAGGAACAGTACCGGTAAATCTCAAGAACTGGAAGTTTTTGGTATGGAATTTCGCGTCTTCTATATCAAGATTTGGATAGACTCCGAGATTGAGTGTTTTAGCGCAGGTGAAAATACATATCAAGGCTTCATCAGGATTCATATTACGGAGATTGAACATTTCTATCGCTTTGCCAACCGGCAATCTGCCAGCCTCGATAAGCCTGCTTCTGAAATTTTCGAGGTATGCCGGAAGAGTTTTTTCATCTGACAGGTCGTGTTCGACGGCCCGGTAGATGATTTCATTATGGATGTTTTTTATAGGCTGAGCAAGATAACTTCTCAGTATTTCCTGACTTTCAATAATTTTTGAGGTGAGATATTTGAGTAAATGCCTGGTTTTTTCACCTAATACCACCTGTTTAGGAAGCAGCGGTTCGATGACATATCTGCGGTAGCTGTCAAGCTGGCCCATTTCATAAATAGTGGTATATAGCCTCCACAGATCGTTTTTATAAAATTCTGATGTCGAACATTCTGCCCTGCAGCTGAACGGTATTTCGGAAAACTGCAGGTCGCGGACAATGTCTTTAAGAATGTCCGGAGAGCTTTTAATAACTGAAAGGTATATTTTATAGGCATGTCTTATCATCAGTGCCTTGCTCATGGTTGAATTGAACTTCATATAAGCGTAGTTGCAGTATTCTTCCAGAATAAAAGCTTCAAATATGTAGGGAGCAGCATTTTCTACAGAAAGTGCATGTTCCTGGAATGCTTCTGCAAGCTTTAATCGGGCGTACAGGTTAAAGCGGTTATTCATGCATAGCATGTTTTTATGGTTTTTATTGAGATCCTGAGGAAACAGAAATGCGTATATGGACAGAATATCCCCCAGATATCTCACGGCATTATCCAGTTTTTTTGATGATTCAAGAGATATTCTCTCGGCAATTTTGTACCATTCAGCCAGCCAGATAAAGGCATTTATTCTCTCCGTTGACTTAATGGTCGACAGCAGACCTTCAACAAGCAGACGGTATTCCAGATTGCCACCGATGATATAGAGATGATTGCTGGTGATGTTTCCGTAGTCGCTTTTGTTTAATACTGCTGCAAAGTTCCTTCTTTCTCCTGTGTTAAATTCGGCATACGAAAGAATGCTGTTTTTGCTGCCGTAGGTGGTTTTAAAGCAGAGATCTCCTGTTATGGCAAACTCCCACATGTAATTATCAGTTATTCTGTTGGGAATATACATGTATACATTAGGTTCACTTACCGGGGTATTTGCCAGACGAATCTGTTCGTTATGGTCTTTAAACTCCATAAGTGATGACTGGATATAGCCGATGCCGGAAAGATGCTTTCTGACACCTGCGAGAAATTTTTCGGCTGAAACAAAGTCTGTTTTCAGGGAAAACTTTTGCGAAGTTTTGGCTGTGAAGCCGCTGAAGATGTTTTTACATGTCTGTGGCAGTACTGTCTCTCCGGCCGACTGTTCGCTTCTGTCGGATATTCTGTTTCTGGTGATTGTAGAGAATGCACTGTCCAGCAGCGGATCAGTACTCTCGTTTTTAATTTTGAAGCGGAAGCTGTTATAGTATTTCTTTAACTGTGAGGCATAAGGGGATGCCTGAAAATTAATGTTTTCTCCGGAGAGAGCGGCAATATTGGCAGTTATATTCAGGTACTTGTCGAGAACGTGTTCATTGGTAATGGGTTTTAGGTAGGCGTTTGCCTGATCTAAATATGTTTCGACCGGCGGATGCTCGATAATCTGGGAGAAGCAGCTCTGGAGATAACGCTGGGTATCAGCCGGAAACAGCGCGTTTTCTATGAAGTTCTGCAGCACGAAACGCTGTTCGGTGTTGATACATTCTCCGGGGGCTGTGGTTATAAAAAGAGATTCAAAAAGATGCAGTGCTATGGCAAAGTTATTGAGCTTTACCGCCGCTGTACGTATGCGGTTTTCAAGAATCCTTCCCAGATTGGTGGCTCCGCGGTTCTGTTTTGCGGAAACAATGTCCGGGTCTCTGGCTAAATCATAAATCCGGCATATTCTGAAACTCTGATCTGTCTGAATGCTTACCGGATTTCCCGGAGGAACTATCTCTATTCCGGCCTGGGATTTCAGGATATTGCGCAGTCTTCTGAACTGGTCAGGCAGATCTGCTGTGTCCAGATCTTTTATACGCAGGTTGAGGGCAATGAAAAGCGATCTGATATCAGTGGATACTGAAGACTGATACTCGACATCCTCCGACAGTTTTTTAAGCCGGTTCTTAAATGAGTAGGGCTGAAAGTTGATATCTTCAACCTCATCCAGATGGTATCGCTGCTCCTCCGGAACATGTATCAGGTACTCATTGAGATTAAGAAAAATGGATGCTTTACGAGCCATGTTATTCATCCTTACAATTGCTTTTCAGTGACTGGATATTATAGCACAGTTCGTTAGTGTCGGCATGAAAAGCGCAGTTTTCGGCGATGTTTGCTACAGAATGCTATAATTATTAAATTTGCGTTCTTGCTGTAATGTAGGCGGAGTCAGCAGTAGTTGCTATAGTCAATAGGTGTTAAAAATGATTTCTCGTAAACAATTATCCAAAAATTTGTATAAATTAACTAAAAAAGAGTTCCCTGAGATATTTGGGGAAGAAACTAATGACGATACTCCAGAGGTCGATTCTTTAGGATGGTGGTCTTCAATAGACGAGACAATTGAATACTGTGAAAGTGGTGAAAGCAAGCGAAATGCTTTGGAATACGAAAAAGCCTATATTGCCTTGATTGAACAGGTTAAAGATAAAACCCGCGATGAGAAAGTGTCTTTCCTGATGTCTCACATGGATGAATTGAGAGGCATGGTCACATTGTTTTCTTATACTCGTGATGACAGCAGAATAGATGATGATGAACTTCTTGCAAATCTGATGATATACAGATATGAGCATAAAATCAGTATTTTAGATGACCATGATTTGGAATTAACCAGGGATTATATATCAGAGACAATGGCTGAAATATCCCATAGGAGAGCTGTTGAAAAAATTGAAGCGGAAGAAAGGCTAATGAAGGAACATCCTGAAGAATATGAGCTAATGATGCATAAACGTCACGAGAGACACGAGAAAATTGCTAAAAGACTGCTCCAAACTCTTAGAAAGGCAAATGAACAGATAAAGGACAAAGAATGAAAAATGTGAATCTTATTTACAGATGACTCATTTTTAATTCAATATAACATAATTAAGGAGAGAGATAGAATCTTTGTGTAAACGTTGAAGAATTGGTGTTCATCCTATAAACTGGGACTTATTTTAACCATGTGTAAACCACGTGTTTGTCTTGTGCAAGTATTATGCGAGTATTGTGCAGTTCTTGTGTTAGTCTTGTGTAATACTTGTGTAATACTTGTGTATCTGTTTTAAATTCATTTCTTCATGATTTGCTCTGACGTCTGGTCTTCAAGCTGACGCCGGAGCAAAGATAAAAAAATCATAATTCCTTTTGAACAATGGCGACATATCTGTCACACACATCCTGAAAACGCTGCTGGGCCAGACTGATACGCTCATTAATTTCATTCATTCTGACTTTTGCTGCCTTAATCCTTCTTCTGGAATTTTCAATATGTGAATCATGACTGGAAATTCTTGAAGCTGCCGTCATGATTGCCTTGTTTATCATGTCAAAGTCGTAATCGACACCATTCTTATCATCACAGGCCTCGGCAACGGCTTCCCGCGACTTCCTCAGCTCGTTTTCAATATTGGTTATTGACTGATTTGACTGTTTTATAATCTGGTCATAGTGTGCAATTTGATCATTAAGACCGTTAATTTCCTTTTCAGCTATGGCAATGGATTTCTCTGCCTGAGTGATACGATCCATGGCCTTTTTTACTCCTGTTGCATCACCGCTGACTTTAGCATCAGCCAAATCGGTAAGAGCTGCCCATTTTTCCCGTCCGGCATCAGCAATTTTGCGTTCTTCTCTGCACTTCATCTCCTCGCAGATACCAAGATTCTTTTCAGCGTCAAACAAATCCGCCTCTCTCAGCATTTTTACGCCTTCACCAGCAAATACGGAGTTTTCAGCAGACAGAACCTGGGATTTTTTTCCGAATATTCTTTCTGCCATATCATGTCTTTTGGACAGACAGTCATGCAGAGCTCTCTTCGCATACACCTTATCATTTACGAGCTGATAACGAACGTTCTCCGCTTCCGTTTTCCAGTTTTCAACTGCTATTCTTTCACAGATTGCAGATGAAAGTTCGGAATACGCATCATAGTAATCAGATCGTATGCTGAACAGCTCAAAATCATCCTCCGTTCTATTCTGAGAACAATTAGAACCTTCCGAAGCATTCATGAAATCATATGCAAACCGATGCCAGTTATTTTTGATTTCTGCTTTTTTATTGTCTTTTTTTCTGATTTCAAAACCCGTAATTTCAGTCCCGTCTTTGGCAGTTGCAGCCGAAACGGGGCTGTCAAAATACTCAATTATTTCAGGATACATGTAAGAAAGCCATTGGGCAGGGTTATCCGCCTGTCTGACTTCACGACGAATCGATTCAACACCTTCCGGAAACTTTTCAGACAAGAGCAAAGCAAACTGCGGATCCGTATAGTGATATGCTCCCAAAATATGACTGATAAGTCTTTCGCTGAGAATCTTACGTTCTTCGCTGTCAGATATGACAGCATCAGGATGCAACAATACATATTCCAAAGGAATTTTTATGCGGAGACGGTCATGTCCGGCCACAATAAAATACCAGACATTATCGCTGTCATAGAAAAATAAAGAATCGACAAACCAGCCGAGCATACCGTCTTCCGAACCGCTGAAAGACAGTGAATTCCGACGGCTGTACTCAGTCTGAGACTCTGCGTCAGTCTTTCCCAATGCCGTAATACCTTTTTCAGAAAACAGTTCTTCCACGGATTCCGGCGTGTTATATTTTTCCAAAAGCTCAGAGGCGATTTTTCGGCAACCGTCACCATAAGCATCGTAACCATACTGAACAATTCCGTTCTCAAGTTTTCTGGCAATTACAATGAATTCCATTATCAGTGTTTCTCCTTTTGTCTGTTCATCCATCCTGAAATCCGTAAGCCTATAATATTCTTCAGGAAGATTATTAATTTAGCAAAAATAAAGAGTAGTGATTCTAATGAGAAGCATACACCATGCCGTTATCTATCTCCTCTCTTCTTAGAAACGATGGTATCAGCACACAATAATATTAGTCAATCCATTTTTTATATTTTGTATTTAAACATGTGACAGTGTTATTTTTTCAAATATTCCCACTCTTTTTAGCTAGTTAGTTTGAATTTTCAGATTCTGGACGCCTTTATTATGGTATTCGAAAAAAGGTGGTGTTCTATGGCTGACAAAAAATTCTTATCGTCATTTCTGGTTTTGTGTTTCCTGAACGTGAACCATTCCGTTGCCGAAAACCTGGATGAAGGATTCTATTCTCGTTCCTCCGAAGGGTGGTTTTTCTATAACGAAGAACAGGAAACGGAAGATGAGGAAATCGAACCTGAAGAACAACAGGTTATAACGGAAATTCCGAGTCCGGAACCGACTGTTCAGGAGCTTGAACCAACTCAACCAAAAACAAAACTCGTGGTCGGCTCAGCAGCCTGGTTAAAAGCCAATTTGCCAATTTATCTTAATAACGCCATAGATAATCCGACCATCGAAAACATAAACGCTTATCTTTTTCTGCAAAAAATGAGTGTTGATAAAGCTAATCGCTTTTCCAATGCCTACAGTCTGGCTGTTACCGGAAATCCATTGTTTGATGATTCCCTTGAACAGTCTGAAACATATGCCATCAATCGTAACAGTGTGAATTCTATAGCTACTCTGTTCAACAACGAGAATATAAACGATAAGATCGGTGAAAGAACAATCCAACACATGTTTCAATCATTACACGGAGAGTCTTTAGGCAAGTCCTGGGATAATGCTTTGAATAACTATATTCCATTTGCAGGAAAGAAAGCTTCTGAGGCTACCAAAGCCGGAGATAAATCTATTAAGACTGTTGAAACAAAAGATCAGTCAGTACGTGAAATAGTTGCTTCAACTCAAAGTGATGTATGTGAAATATCTTCAAGCAATTTATATGCAGTCAATGGTAAAAGAGATTGTGAAGTTATCTCTGAAAACCAGGCAATGGGATATGAAAAAACAGGTGAATACGGCAACCTGATGCGTTTATCATCAGAGTCCTGGATTTTTTCAATTAGAACCGGAAAACTGTTTAAGGACACTCCGCTTTTCCCTCAGAATATAAGCGATGAAGCCATCAGAAACTTTGTTTATTCTCTATTTGGCACGGGTTATACAGTATTTTCAGAGAAGAGTGAAAACAACAAAACACAAAAATGTATAGTTAACAGTGAAACTCATTTCAAATCTGAACAGCGCACGATTACAGCTCAAATTTTAATTGAAGGTGGTACTTATTCTTCCATCGTATCAAACAATCCGGAAAATAAAAAGGGAAGTGCAGGTAAAGAATTCTGCTGGCTTATTGACACAAGTTTCAAACGAGAAAATACAGAATGGATCTCTCCAAGTAAGCGTATTCTCGAAAAAATCGGTGACTTCGGAAGTGTAGAATACAAAGATGAAAACGGTAAAATTGATCCTTCTTCTAAAGGGTATAAAAAACTTTCAGAAGAAACTATTATCGGAAACGTATATTTCTCAACATCAAGAGATCAGGGCAGTTTAAGAGACTGGACCAAGGAAGAAATGAACATTATCGGCATGTTTCCTGAAAACTTTAGCCAAGCCCTGAATAACAAGATCGGCACAAACAGCCCTCAACTAATCTATGAAGCAGCCAAGGAATGTTTAAAACCGACATTGACTAATGCCTATAAATCTCTGTTTAAACAGCTGAAAGAAGTTGTAATTGATGCCATCAATGATTATCCGGCAGGTAAACTGAATAAGGATAACAAGGAAAAAACTATTCAGCATATTAATCAGCAGTACGATGCCTTAAGCAAAGAGCTTGATGAATATTCCGGTAGACAAAACTCAATCACGTGCATCAACAATATTTTTAGCACACAGAACGGTTCGGTGAATCTTGCATCACCAGTCAAGTAAATAACTCACGACCTAAAGTATTTAACAAAAACAGGAAACGATAATGAAAATTTATGACACAACACAACCGAGGAGAGGAGGAGGAGGGGGGGATGCGGACAAAAAACTGGACACTTATCTCACTTTAACTCCGGTTAAGTCTGTATTGAACAGGGCTCAATCCGCCTAATGTATTTTTGATTCTAACGTTATTATACCATTGAATATACCTATCCAAGTATGTCTTTAACTCATCAAGTGAAAGATCTTCTAGAGAATGGTTATAAAAGCACTCTGTTTTCATTCTGCCAAAGAATCCTTCACAAGCAGAATTATCAGGACTACAGCCCTTCTTGGACATTGACCGTACAAGACCACTATTTTGGGTAATTTGTATCCATCCGGGCCATCTATAATGACAGCCCCTGTCGCTATGAATAACCGGCTTAATACCAGACGGTTTCAGCCTTTTTATGGCTTCAGATAATGTATCGTTAGCTAGAGCTGCTGTAGGCTTATTTCCAATCTTATAAGCTATAATTTCATCGTTATAGCAGTCCCTAATAACTGATAGGTATAGTTTGCCTTTGCTGGTAGCAAATTCCGAAATATCTGTAAGCCATTTTTCGTTTGGAGATGAAGCTGAAAAGTCACGATTCACGATATTATCAACAGCAGGAGATAGTTCCCCAAGGTATGAAGAATAACGCTTCTTTTTGCATCTAGTAACTTCTATTCCTTCCTCCTTCATAAGCCTTCTAACGACTTTTTCAGAAATATAACGACCAGCTTTTCTTAATTCTGTATGAAGCCTTCTGTAGCCATAGCACTCATAGTTATTGCTAAAAATATCTTTCAGCAAACCCCTAATATCCTTGTATTTATCCTCTTTTTGATTCGCTTTTTCGATATAATAATAGCTACTTTTTGACATAGATAGATGCTTAAGCAGTGATAGAATTGAGTACTTCGTCTTTAAGGCACTGATAATGAGGAATTTCTCTTTATTCGTTAATGCTTCAATATCAGTGCCTTGCTCTTTTTTTAACAATTCAAAGACCTCTGTCATCACATCAACTTTCATCTGTAGTTCTTTTACCTGTCTTTGAAGCTTTACAATTTCATCAGAACTTACAGAACAGTCAGATGCTTCTTCTTTATTTTTCCTTAAATCGTCTGCTTTTTGTTCATCAATAGATTCTGTCCTTTTGATTTGCTTTTTCTTATGCTGCAATCCAAATACTCCATCATTAAGATGTCTTCTTCTCCATGAATAAATTATAGCACGTGAAACACCTTCATCAATTGCAACATCGCGAATATTTTCTGTATCTTCAAAACATCGTTTTAGAATCTCAAGCTTGCGTTCAGCAGAGTAACCTTCATGATTCATTTTTACCTTAAGATGGCGTTTTCTAACACCTATTTGTTCGATATTAGGAAACTTACCTCCTGTTGCTTCTCTTTGGTTGATCCATTCATACAGAGTATGAACAGACGGATATCCTAATTGTCTAACGGTTGAAACAATTTTTTTTATTTTGTCATAAAGCTCTAAAGCTGCTGTTATTTGCTGTACCGTGTACGCCATAGATCACCTCTTTTGGGTGTCCAGGATATTGTCCGCATCCCTAATATCATTATTTATGTAATCTGTACCATCAGTGAATTTGATCGTAAAAGATAACAAAACTGTAGCTTCAACCCTACCACGATAATAAAATTGTAGCCACAACCTCTGTATCTCGCGGTTAAAGTGTGTTTTTAGATACACTCAGAAATTCCGAATTTTCTTCAACTATTCAAAAATTCAAAACTCGCCAAACCATTGATTTTACAGACTTTTAGAGCACTTCTACAGGTTTTTAGATAGTAATACCACCGTCTTGACGTGTGATGACACCCTACTGACTATGTCTGACATTCATTAGCACTAACGTATCAACCTAACGGCAGTTCTCGTGGCAGTGGTAACGTGAAAACATAAGCACTGACGTTTTAGTCCGTAAGGTCGAGAGTGCTGTGCTAATATCTGTAGCAAATCATTCCTTTCTTCATCATCTCCACAAAGTACAAGTAGAAAAAACCGAACAGGTACAAATCTACAAGTCCTCACTTGAGTTCAAGGATAAACAGGTCAAGGCCTATGCCATGGCCTTTTTCGGTTCAGAATGCGTGTATTGCGGGTAATTAGAGGAATCGGCTCATTGTGAGGCAGGACACTCGACAGTTCAGACCTGAGACTTTATCACGCCATCTTTACAGTTTTCCGTTAAATACCATGCTTAATCATTATACTGATTTTAACTTCGAAAGATGTGACTACATGGACATGGCTCTGCTCTATGCATCAGAGTTTGACAAAAGTTGATATGGTGAAAGTGTACCTGTAATGATGATGCCTTAAATTAATGCATAAGCAAATGAGGACAGGAAAACGTCAGATCAACTTTTTAATTGCACGGGATCGTGTGGGGTCGTTCATCCCTATGTGATACGTTAACACCGCAGGTTTGGTGCCAGAAAGCAGCAACATCCTTCTTGCCGTCCTTGTTACGAACCTTTTATATCACCGTTGGCTCCTTCCCATTACCGTGGTCAATGATACCCTGTGCGGTTGCATTTACTTTGATTCAATGAGTAAAAGCATGTGCCATTCGGCATACTTTGTCATACGGCCGAAACCTCGGATAATTATGCCCTCGGAGTTCCAGTTCAGTATATGCATCATTTATCTTGTATGGTGGAGATACAGGAACTGCTGTTTGGATGCGGAGAAATAGTATCAAGCCCCCCTTTCGTACCTATTGCATTAAACCAAAATGACCAGACATATTTGAGCTTTAGTGTTACCCGCAATAAGAAAAAAGTTCCGATTTTATTGGCTTACCATTTAAAAAAGTATATAAAACACAAAGTAGGCAGAGAAAGCAAGAATAAAAACTTATTCAAGGATATAATATCTTTGAATATTTTCCATCGGAGAGATATTAGAACAAAGCAAAACTATGAGCATGAATTTGATGCTTATACATTACAAGGATTAACCACTACAAATTAACGTTTTAGTCGACACTGTTTTTAACAGTCAGAACAGAGATTAAAAAGCAATAGAAAACATTAACGTAAATACATTTTGCGTAAAGGAGAATAAACAAATGCAGAAAGTTTTTTTGTCACACAGTAGTGCAGATAAAAAATCATATGTAAGAATAGTTGCTGATAAACTGATAAAAAGCATGGGAGAAGACCATGTTATATTAGATGAAATAACATTTCAGCAAGGTCGCAGGACATTAGAAGAGATTGAAAAAAACTTAAATGAAACAGATTTGTTTGTTATTTTTCTTTCAGAAACATCGTTACAATCCGAGTGGGTAAAAACAGAAGTTTTTAGGGCTAAGGAATTATGGGACAACAAAAAATTGCTTCAGATATGCCCAATTATCATTAGTGAAAAAATAACCTATGACTCCCCAGAAATACCTGAGTGGCTAAGAGACAACTACAACTTACAATATATCAGCCGACCAACTAAAGCAACGCAAATTATTCAACAAAGAATGATTGAACTATGTTTTGAAAAACACCCTCGTATAAGAGAAAGGGATGAAATTTTTGTTGGACGAAATGAATTAATCGGCCAATTTGAGGAACGAATGGATGACTATGAACAATGTAAACCAATCTGTATGGTGGCATCAGGAATTGACAGCATTGGAAGAAAGACTTTATTAAAAAAATGTATTTATAAGAGCAATATTAAAAAATCAAGCTACCCTTTTCCAGAAATAACGTTAAATTATGCTGATAGCATTGAAGATTTTATATATAAAATATATGACCTTGGTTTTGAACCCGAAATGTCTCTCGACAATCTGATGCACAAAGATATGGATGAAAAGATCCAAATTTCATCAAAACTACTTTCAACGTTACAAACATCATCAGATATTGTTTTTGTTGAAGATAGTGGCTCCATTATTAGTCAAGATGGGGTATTTGCTGAATGGTTTTGGAAAATGATTGAATCCAACCTAATTAAAAACAAATTTACAATTTGTATTATTTCCAGATATAAGTTAAGACATTTTGGAGGGGGAGGGGTAATTTCATACCAAACTAAACAAAAGATAGTTGCATTCGAGGTACCTGAGCTTAATAAAAAAGAGAGAACTGGACTACTTCAAAGATGTCTAAATTTTGAACAAATAGAACTTGAAGTCAATGATATGCGTTTAATATCTGGGTTACTATCTGGATATCCAGAACAAGTATATTATGCTGTAGAATTACTTAAAAAGAAGGGCTTACTATATTTAAGAGATAATACATATGAAATTGTTGAATTTAGTAATAGAAAGGCGAATATACTTTTAAGAGATATAGAAAAAGATGATAAAAAGATGTCTATGCTCGCACTTCTTTCACGGTTTGATTATATTAGTTTAACATTTATATGCGAAATTGTAGAAAAAGACAATCAATATGTAAACATGGTGGAAGAGTTTGTTTCTAAATCTATTTGTGAATATGTTGGAGCTTTAAAAGAATACATAAGAGTAAATGAGGCGATTAAGGACTACATTTCACGTAGTAATTACACAATAAATGCTAAACATAAATCTAACATCGATAATCACTTAAAAAAATTTTTGCGCAGTGTATCGATGAATGAATATGATGTTCCTGAGTATTTTTTCTCATTAAAACAAGCACTGACTCAAGGAGAAAATATAGATGAACGCTTCTTGGTTCCTTCTATTTATCTGAAAACAATGACAGAGTTATATAATAAAAGAAAAAATAAGGAAGTGGTATCTTTTGCATATAAAGCATTAGAGAAAGAGGATTATATAGACCGTAGAATCGTATTCGAAATAAGATATCTTTTATGTTCTGCTCTCGCAAAACTAAAAGACAAAAAATTCACATCTGAGGTATATAAGATTAAAGGTGCAGACTACTCTTTTCTGTACGGCTTTTACTATAGGCAAATTGGGCAGTTTGATAAAGCATTAGAAATGTTAGATAAATGCATGGAAGAAAGATCTAATTTTTCAAAAGCCAAAAGAGAAAAAGTACAAGTCTATATTGCCATGCAAGAATTTCAAAGTGCAAAAGACTTGGCTAAAGAGAACTATAATAACTATATGGACAATCCATATCACATACAGGCCTATTTCGCATGTGTTATAAAATCAGAAAAAAATAAAGAAAACAAAGAAATATTAGAAAAACTACTTTCTTCGTTAAAAAATATCAATACTGATATTGCTAAAGAGATGACATTAAGATGCGAAGCTCAAATGTTAGCTTTTTATGAAGAAGATAAAGAAAAATCAATTGCCATGATAGATCAAGCAATTAATATCAACCCCGATATTCAATACGCAAGAATGGTAAAATTTGATATCTGTGATCGATTCGATATGATTGAAGAAATGGATAACATACTCCAATTTTTTAAGCAACAGGACAAAAACAAATATCAAAATAATATTATTAGCTTCACCTCAATCATAATGGCTAAAAAAGGTGATGTGGATGGCGCAAAATCCTATTTTGAAAAAAACATACGTTATTATACATGTGCCGCAAAGGAAAAATTTAAGGCAAAACTGGAAAGATATAGGCACGCCGTACCGTATGAAGTTATTCGAACTCCATCTGCAACAAAGGGCAATTGAAAATTTTTCTGTAAACAGAAAAACATCTAGTAGCTATTTGAACTGTTGTAAAATCTGCAACAGTTCATTTTCTGAAAACACAACTGGTAATCTGCTACTTCTGCACCCTGCCATGCTTAAGCCGTCTCGGATCCTCGGGCTTTTGGGCATCTGACGGAATCAGCCAAGTATTGCCCTTGAGCACAGCTCCAACAATTCTTCCTTCACTGCAGAGCTTGGAAACACGTCTCGGAATTTAGAGCATTTGATTCCAAACAAGCAATCATATTGTGGCTTAAGAATTTCCTTAACAACCTTTTTATGTACTTTATAATCTTTCTGAAGAAGGAATGACGATCCTCTGTACATTCCCCAACTAGCAAGATAGAAGGCAAGATGCAAGCACAAATAATCTACATCTGCATCCGGATTATTCCTTGCATCATGAAAACACTTGTAACAATATTCCCATGAACGAAACCTGCCGTTCGAATCTTCACTTAGTGTCTTATAAAAGACCGTAGCAGACTTGATAATAGAATCAACCGTTCGCATATCTACAATCCCTCTTTTTATATCAAACTGAAATGCTTAAAAGCATCCATAATAGCTTCTTCCTTCTCAGGAGTACACTGTGGTCCCCTTGCCGTCTTACCGGTTCCGTGATTATAGTTATCACGCTTCTCCAAGCCGACTTTATCCTTCATCTGAGCGATATAGAGGGATGAAATGCTGTATCCGTACTTCTCTTTGATATAGTCCTTTATCTCGGCATATGTGGCTCTACCGCCCGTATTATCAAGCTTTTCAACATCTACATCTATCTTGAGATATGTCCGTCAACTCTTTTGTCACCTAAAAGAACAACCGTCTCGACGTGCAAGGATGAAATAGCCTTTATATCAAGCGTTTATCATCTTTGGACTCACCAATATG
>JAEEGF012259909.1_pt1 | contig 19873 bp, 18 predicted proteins | sample 9134171 | NCBI WGS metagenome assembly JAEEGF01 (sample SAMN16246542, study PRJNA631951) | gut metagenome | biome: gut microbiome; feature: rumen; material: AP-attached | host: Bos | place: Iran: Karaj | collected 2018-10
AATAATGACAGTTTTTTCATCTTTGATACATATTGTTCATATTATTCTAACACGAATGAATATGAATGAAACATGAATAATTCGTAAATTATAATCAAACATCTATTTTTCACCAGGTTGGGGTTTCTTCGGGTCGATAATCATATTGGTGACCCGTTCGGTGGAGATGAGCCGACCGTCCTCACCCACGATATCCACATTCCAGACATGAGTGGAACGTCCGAGATGAAGTGCGGTGGCACGTCCATAGACCCAACCCTCGGTGGCTGACATTCCCACATGGTTGCCAGTGACACTCAGACCGCAGATGCGATTCTCCAACCCGACATAATGGGCTGTGCCTGCGCCCGCCAGCGTCTCGGCGAAAGCCAGCGAGGCTCCACCATGGAGTATGCCAAAATACTGGCGCGTAGTAGGTGTGATGGGCATACGCGCTAACGCCACATCGTCGTCGCTGGGCAAGAACTCCACACCCATGGCCTCGACCATGGTACCACGGAGGGCTTCCTCCAGCATCTTACATTCTTCCTTACCGAACACTTGAGTTTCTACACTTTGAGTGAAAACAGAACATGCCCATAAAAGCACATCATGCAAAATTACATGTTTTTTATCAATTCAGACCAAATCGGACAAGAAAATGAAAGGATGTGGTTTGAAAATAGCCTAAGAAGCATATATAAACCCATGCTTAAGGAATAAATTAGCCTATTTCATTCCACTGGCCACCGCATTAGTATAATTGACAAGCGCATTGTTTCCGACTATGTTGAGCTCGGTGAGCGCAAGTTTATTGGCATTGAAATAGTCGGAATAAACTTCGCCGAAATTACGGCTTACCTGGTCGGCGATACCGAACAGGGTGGCATAGATAAGGTATTCTTTCCACAGAGGCATCTCCTTGATGTCGCGGATGCCGATGAGTGTAAATTCAAGCAGGAACTTGCGTAGTCCGAGCACTTGCCGAGCGGTGTCGGGATCCGAGGCTATGTCTTTCTCTTCCTTGCTCAGCGTTTCTAACGACTGGAAGAAAGAAGGCTTCTTCTTGCTGTTACGCAAATACTGCTGCAGTTCCCTAGGCTGGAGGATGCCATCGTTTCCAGAGGCACTGACCAGCATCGACAGGAACTCCATCTCCAATTCGTTCTCTCTTGTTTGGGGCCGTTTACCAACACTTAGTACAGGATGAGGTTCGGAACCATAAATAGTCGCCTCGTTCTCCAACACAAGAGCCCCTTTCTCGATTAGGCGAAGAATCAACGCGCCAAAAAGTCCTTGGTAGTCAGCTATCGGCGAGGAGGAGAGAGCGTTCATCACGGCGTTGGCAATCTTCAAGTCGCCTCCTGCAGGCATGTCGCGGTAGTATTCCAACTGCTCCTGCAATTTCCGCCTGGTCAGCCACCGTCGCAAGGGTTGCAAGGAGATGATGTACCAAATGAGGCGGAATGTCTTGCCCCCCATCGCCACGAATACCAAGACGACGACAACCGGCACCACGATGATGGTAGTCATAGACAGAAGGGTGTCGAGCCATTCCGGCATGAACCCGAAGAAAAATCCCGCCTCTGGGACAAACATGAGAAGGGGAAATGTGAACAGCAATATGATATCTTTCATAATCAATCTAAATGTCATATAATTCCATAGCGTGCCATGCGATTGGCAGCAAGCCCAGTTTACCAGCCACAGCATCCTCAACGGCAGGTGTGGCCACACTCACTTGATGCACCAGTTCCCGCCATACAGCCAGGTACTGTCTGTCGGCCAACTGGCTGATGAGGAGGTTTTCATTTCCGTCAGGTGGCAGCATCTTCTTAATCTGCTGGAATACTTTTTTTTCGATACCGAAAAGATAGGCGAAAGCCATATACTCCGGCCACACACGACTGAGTTCAGGCATCTCACTTCCTGTGGCCTCGGCATTAGCCAATTCTGGCACCACATACTTGCCATAATCCTCCGACAAGTTGCTCAGGAATCGTTTCATGCCATAGATATTGCGCACATCCTTACGAGAATAGGCCTTGAGACTGATGCCTGTGTTGAGCAGGTCAGCGAAATGATACTGGCTCTCGTTATCAGTATAGGTTTTCCTCGCACTCTTGCCAAAAATCGTGAAGGATTTGCCCTTAGGATAATGTGTCATGACATTCTTCACCTCCAAGGGATTAATCGCTCCGTGGAGCGGTTTGCTTATGGCAAGGAACTTGTAGATGCATTCCTCCAAACTCTGGTCAAGTCCATCACTAGGAGAGTCCACCCACTGCCCCAGAACAACAGCGGCCTTACCTTGCTGGTCGGTATCCAACCGTATGGCTCCCCTGGCCAAGAGCCGCCACAAGGCGGCGCGAGCCACAGGTGTCTTGTCGCGGTAGAAAGCCACCGACAGCTTGTACATCATGACATGTGTGTCGAGCAAGCTGCCATACAGTGCCAAATATGGATAGGGACGTGGCTGCGCTCCCAAATAATACATCCGGAAGGCCAGGCGTCGAAGTGGTTTAAGCGAGCAGATATACCAAGTGAGCCTCAACAGTCCGATCAGGCCACCTATCATAATGATAGTTTTACGGAGATTCCGGCCGGAAGAGAAGATGACCCACATTATCCAGATAAAGATGAATATACAGACGAAGCCGTTCATTGCTTCATCAAGGGTGTCGAAGGTGTACAAACATAAAATAAAAAGCAACACCATTCCCACTACCCCCTTCCAGTATTTTCTGATGAGATATTCTGTCATTTATGCGTCTATATTCAAGTAGGAAAGCGATGACTATTTTCCCAAAGGCACAAAAACGGCCACATTTCATGCAAAAGTATATAAAAAATCGGAATTAAATTATAACTTTGCATATATTTTCAAAAGTAACGCACTGACGGTTATGATTCCCAAAACCATCCATTACACATGGTTCAGCGGAGACCCGTTCCCTGATGACATTAAAGCCTGCATTGCCAGCTGGCATCGGTTCTTGCCAGATTATTCATTCCGACTCTGGGACATGGATGCCATCAAGGACATCGACTCCATCTTTCTTAAAGAGGCAATCGCTTGCAAGAAATGGGCATATGCTGCTGACTATGTACGTTTGTACGCTGTCTATCATGAGGGGGGAATCTACCTTGACACAGATGTAATGCTCTTCAAGAACTTTGACGCATTCCTTAGCGATAGTGCTTTCATTGGGAAGGAAAACTCCATACATTTCACAGGCCGTCAGTCTTCACAGTATTTGACATCGCATTGTTTTGGAGGCGAGAGGCACCATCCTTTTTTGAAAAAATGCCTCGACTACTATACAGCCCGCCATTTTATGACCTCGCAAGACGAGACACTGCCCCCTCCCCTACGTTTCAACTATGTCATCATGCCCTATATTCAGGCAGAAATCGCTCGAACAGAAGGCTACGACTGGAAACCATTGACCCAGACGGTGCAACGATGCGAAAATGGGCTCGTCATCTATCCAACTATGTATTTCGACCCTCCGTACAAAACAGGTTTATCCGTGTGCCGCCATCTGGCTCTGGGCAGTTGGCGTGATGAGAAATCCAAGGAACCTGCCTATAATCTACGGCACAAAATTGAGTGGCGCATTGTGGAGCGGGTAAAAAAATGGCTTGCCAAGTTCAACTACGTGGTCATGAAGATTGAGTGACATGCCTTTTTTGACACAACAAGGCCAATATATAGTTTTTATTTTGTAATTTTGCACTAATTATTATTTGTTTGACAAGTCTGGAATTCTCATGCATAAGAATTTCCAGTCACTTATTTTGACAAGCATGGAAGAAAAATGGGATATCATCATCACCAACCGAAGTAAACTATTCGACATTGATTTTAGGGAGCTGTGGCGTTATAGGGATTTGGTGCTCATGTATGTGAAACGCGATTTCATCACATTCTACAAACAAACTATCCTTGGGCCTATTTGGTATTTCATCCAGCCAATCTTCACCACTATCATGTTTATGTTTGTGTTCGGTGGTATCGCAGGCATTTCCACCGATGGTGTTCCCCAGGCAGTGTTTTATATGGGCGGTTTGGTATGCTGGAACTATTTCAGCGATTGTTTCAGCCGCAGCAACAATGTGTTCTCATCCAATAAGGGAATCTTCGGAAAGGTATATTTTCCTCGATTGGTAGTGCCGATAGCCGGAGTCATTTCAAACCTCATCAAACTCGGCATCCAGTTCTCGCTCTTCTTGGCAGTCTATATCTATTTTATCTGCCAAGGAGTGCATTTTAACTTCAATGCCACAGTTCTGCTTGTTCCATTACTGATTGTCATGATGGCAGCGTTGGGATTGGGAACGGGTATGTTGATATCATCGTTGACTATCAAGTATCGCGACCTCAATTTCCTCGTCTCCTTTGGCCTTAGCCTTCTGATGTATGCCACACCAGTGATTTATCCCCTTTCTATCTTGAAGGCATCCCATCCCCAGTACCTTTGGGTGCTGCTCATCAACCCTTTGACGGCCATCCTTGAGACATTCAAGTACGCTTTTACAGGAGTGGGCATGTTCAGTTGGTTATACTTGTTGTATAGCTTTGTCATCACTACCGTGCTTTTCATCTGGGGTCTACTGGTGTTCAACCGTGTGCAGCGCAACTTCATGGACGTCATTTAAGTTCGTTGAGCCTATGTATGTGATTTTGCTAACTGCCTGCATCAACCCAGACGGAATGTTGCTCACACAATTGACCGACCCGGAAATCCGCAAAAGTCAATATGTAGAGGCTTTGAGGTTCTATCTTGGTCAAACGGACTACCCTATCGTATTTGTGGAGAACTCTGGCAATGACATCAGCCATCTCTTTCAGTCTGAAATAACCTCGGGCAAGTTGGAAATGATTACTTTTGAAGGCAACATGAATAAGACGAAAGGAAAAGGATTTGGAGAATGCGAAATTATTGAGCATGCTCTCGACCATTCACAAGTAATCAAGAACTGTCTTGCTGAGTGCAACGAAAATCACACGAAGTTGATGGTGATGAAAATCACTGGTCGCTTGATAATCAAGAACTTTCGTGCCTTGATAAAGGGCAGATTCCCTTTCCAGCATCACGAAGACCTGGTATGTGAGTTGAATACAGGCAAAAGCTTTGCTGCCAGTCAAGTTTTCATCTCTTCATGCGAGGTGTTGAGAGATATCGTTGACAATAAGGAATGTTTGGACGACAACAAGGGTGTTTGGTTTGAGCATCTTCTGGCTAGAGTGGCTTTCCAGCGCAAATGCCGTTACTTTCCCTTTTCAGTCAAGCCTGATATCCAAGGCATAGCAGGGTCAGCGGGAAAGCCTTACACCGTCAATCGTACCCTCAAAAGTAAATTGGAATATCAGAATGCCATGTACTATGAGGTTTCCCGATACTATCAAGATGTGGCACCTGCGCAATGCACCCCTCTCCAAAGGGTTGTGTATAAAGTGACATCCTATTTCTATCAATTGATTTACAAATCGTTTATAAATAAATGATTTAAAGGCTATATGAGACTCTCTGTCATTACAATCAATTACAACAATCTTCAGGGGCTTGCCGATACCATCAAGAGCGTAGAAGCACAGTCCGTGAAGGATTTCGAATGGGTAGTGGTGGATGGTGGTTCCACCGACGGGAGCCGCGAGTTGATAGAGGAACATAGCGAAAGCATCGATGTATGGGTAAGTGAGCCTGACGCAGGCATATACAATGCCATGAACAAAGGCATCAGGATGTCAACCGGTGATTATCTGCTGTTCTTGAACTCTGGTGACCTTTTTGCCAACGAACAGGTTGTTGAGAAAGTAATACCTGCACTTACAGGAGAGGATTTCATTGTAGGAAGTGTGTTCAATTCCGACAAGTTGGGCGTAAAAGTCTTTACTGAAAAGGACCTTAAACCAGAAAGGCTAGCTTTCCTTTTCACGACGTATTCGTTTCCACATCAAAGTACTTTCACCAAGAGGAGCGTTTTTGACCGTTACGGTTTGTATCGTGAGGACTTAAAGATAGTGTCCGATTGGGTTTTGCTGTTCCAAGCCCTTGTTATGCACCAAGCATCAGCCAAGTATATTCCCGTCGTTGTTTCCATTTACGACGTAGGTGGGGTGAGTGCGGTGAACAAGCAATTATATAATAATGAACGAGATAAAGTGATGAAAGGATGGAAATACCTCAGTCCATACATTAAATTCTACAAGGATTATTATGAGATGGTTCATCTCATCAACAACAATAAGTTGTTGTATGGACTATTCAGGGTGTTCTTTTATTTCAATCGAAAATCAAAGAAGAAATGAGCAATACAGTCATCGACATTGATAATGTAGGCAAGCAATACATGCTTGGCACTTTCGGTACAGGTACACTGAGCCACGACCTTAATCGCTGGTGGGCGAGGATGCGCGGCAAGGAAGATCCGTTCCTTAAGATTGGTGACACGAACGACCGGACAAAAAAGGGAGACAGTGACTTCGTCTGGGCGCTTCGCGACATCAGCTTCAAGGTTGAACAGGGAGATGTAGTGGGTATCATCGGAAAAAACGGTGCTGGAAAATCCACCTTACTGAAAATCCTCTCCCGCGTGACTTCACCCACTTTAGGCACTATCAAAATCAAAGGACGTTTGGCCTCTCTTCTTGAAGTAGGCACTGGTTTCCACCCTGAAATGACTGGTCGTGAGAACATCTTCATGAATGGTTCAATCATGGGTATGACGAAGCAGGAAATCAAACGTAAATTTGATGAGATTGTGGATTTTGCAGGTGTTGCCAAATATGTTGACACCCCAGTGAAGCGCTATTCCTCGGGAATGATGGTCCGCTTGGGTTTTGCTGTAGCTGCCCATCTTGAACCAGAGATTCTGGTGGTAGATGAAGTGCTTGCCGTCGGCGATGCTGAATTTCAGAAAAAAGCAGTCGGAAAAATGCAGGATGTGGCTCAAAGTGAGGGCCGCACGGTGTTGTTCGTGAGTCACAACATGGCTGCTGTCCGTAGTCTCTGCACACGCGGAGTGGTTTTGAAGAACGGTATGGTGGATTTCATGGGAAGTGTTCCTGATTCGCTCGCTCACTACTTAAAGAATGATGATGAGACAAGAAAGGATTTGATTATCAATAATGTGAAAAGCACCAAGTATTCCCTCAAAGTAAGTAATATTGAAATCAATGGCACAAAAGAAGCCAATTCTACCATCAGAAATGGTCAAGAATTCATTGATGTCTTGATTGAAGGTACTACCAGTGAACCTTTAACTTACGATGTGATGCTTATTTTCAAGACCAAGGACGGTATGCCTTTGGCTACATACGCATTAGGGCATTACGAGGGAGAACTGGTTCATTGCCCAAAGGGCGATTTCACCATTCAACGAAGAATCGCACTGCCTAAGATTCTGACGAAGGGAATCATTTGTGTTGACCTCTTCCTCCATCATCCAATGGTAGAATATCAATTGAAGGCTCCGAATTGCTGCGTCCTGGAATGCGAGGGTTTCCAAAAAGGCTTTGGTTCGGCCATGGACCAGTCAAACAACGGATTCATGGGGCTTGAAGACTTCAAATAGCCGTCTCTACTATCAGTTATACACCGCTATTGTTGTGCCATTGTAGGTGATGCGGTAGCGCAACAAGCCTCTTGCGTCAGTTTGCGGACGCGCTGTGGAGTCCTTGGTGGTGATGACGCCAAGGTTGTTCATGTCGTAAGTGAGTCCGCAGTGCGAGCAAGAGGCATAGCCTGCATCGTCGAGCGAGAGGCGCCGTGTGTTGCGGTCGCAGTTGGGGCAGGCAAGGTCGTAGGCCAGGTGCTGCCCGTAAATGTTGGTGCCTACAATAAGTCCGCCCAGACCATAACTGAAATATTTCTGAGTTTCGTTGATGGTGTAGCGGCCTGTGCCCAAGGCATTGGTCATCACTATTTCCGTCTTTCCATTGTTGGATTCCCTACGTATGGTGCAGAACTGTCCATAGTTGCCCATAGTAGAGAACAACTGTTGCGAGGCTGTGACCATATAACTGAAATTCACGGGATATTTCTTGGAAAACTCATTGTAACTGTCGCTGCAGGCACATAATCCGAGGAACACCACCAACAAGGCTATAGGAAGGTGCTTCATTCTGTTTCGTTTCATTAGAACCAAATATCGGGGTTAGAGATGATGGCATTAATGCGCGACATCTCCTCCTCGCTAAAACTCATATTGTTGAGTGTCTCCAAGTTGTTCTTCAACTGGTCGAGTGTGCGGGTGCCCAAGATGACGGAGGTCACTCGTTTGTCGGCTAACAGCCATGCCAATGCCATCTGAGAGAGTGACTGTCCTCTTTCCTGGGCAATAAGGCCAAGTTGGCGTGAAGCCTCTACTCGTTCTGGAGTCACTTGAGATTCCTGCAGAAAACCCTCCTTGCGGGCTGCACGACTGCCCTCGGGTATGCCGTTCAGGTATTTGCCGGTGAGAAGTCCTTGTGCCAGTGGTGAGAAACAGATGATACCCGACCCGTTGTCTGCAGCCACCTGGAAGTTATTCTTCTGCGCATGAGGGTCGAACATGGAGCATCTGTATTGGCTCAGCAGACAGGGTACATGCGCCTCAGCCAAGATATCGTAGCACTTTTGCTGGAGAGCAGGGGGATATTTGGATATGCCCACATAGAGTGCTTTGCCTTGGCGCACGATGTCGATGAGTGCCTGCATCGTCTCTTCCACGGGAGTTACGCCATCGTAGCGATGGCTGTAGAACACATCGAAATAGTCGAGTCCTGTCCGACGCAGACTCTGGTCGCACGAGGCGATGAGGTTCTTGCGTGAGGAGCCGTCGCCATAGACACCTTCCCACATCTCATGACCCGCTTTGGAAGCGATGAACATCTCGTCACGGTGGCCAGTCAAATCTTCCTTGAGAATCTTGCCGAAATTGCGCTCGGCACTACCTGGAGGGGGACCGTAGTTGTTAGCCAAATCGAAGTGGCACACACCATGCTCAAAAGCATAAACTATCATGTCGCGCGCAGTGGCGTAGTCGTCCACATCCCCGAAATTGTGCCAGAGACCTAAGGAGAAAACAGGCAACTGCACACCAGAATGTCCGCAATACTTATAAATCATAGGGGAAGGATGTTTATGGTGAAGTTGAGGTTGATTGGTTTAATGGGGAGGATGAGGAACAAATCATCGTTCTCCTGTGGAAAGGAGGGCATTGATAGCATCTTCCATTTTCTGGAACTGGAAGCCATTGGCTACCTGTTGCATCAAGGCTGTGATGCGGTCGTTACATAGATTTCCGATGCTGCCCTCATGGGTATGGTGAATGTTCTTGTCGGGTTTGAACTGCCCAGCCTCTATATCCAGTCCCACCTTCTTGTATGCATCGCGGAAAGGCATGCCATTGGCGGCAAGACGATTCACCTCCTCCACGCTGAACATATTGTCGTAGATGGGATTGTCGAGGATATGCTCGTTCACCTTCATCTTATTGATGATGTAGGCTGACATTTTCAGACAGTCTTTCAACTCATCGAAAGCCGGCAGGAAAGCCTCTTTGATGATTTGCAGGTCACGGAAATATCCACAAGGCAGGTTGTTCATGATGAGGGTAATGGTTTGCGGCAGTGCCTGCAGTTTGTTGCACTTGGCGCGAGTCAGTTCAAACACATCGGGGTTCTTCTTATGCGGCATAATACTCGACCCTGTAGTGCAGTTGTCAGGCAACTTGACGAAAGCGAAGTTCTGGTTGCTGAACATACAGGCATCGAACGCCATCTTGGCGATGGTGCCCGCGATACTGGCCATGGAGAAAGCGACGTTCCTTTCCGTCTTGCCGCGTCCCATCTGCGCATAGACCACATTGTAGTCCATGGAATCGAAACCCAGCAAGTCGGTGGTGAGTTGACGGTTGAGCGGGAACGATGAACCATAGCCAGCAGCAGACCCAAGAGGATTTCGGTTGGTCACCTTCCAAGCCGCCAGAAGATATTGCATGTCATCGACAAGGCTCTCGGCATAGGCACCGAACCACAGTCCAAAACTTGATGGCATAGCCACTTGCAGATGAGTGTAGCCTGGCATAAGCACATCCTTGTATCTGTTGCTTTGAGCGATGAGTTCGTTGAAGAGGTCGAGGGTAAGGGTAGCCAAATCCTTGATTTGGTCGCGGATGAAGAGTTTGAGGTCAACCAAAACCTGGTCATTGCGCGAACGTCCACTGTGGATTTTCTTGCCGATGTCGCCCAGACGGCGCGTGAGCATCAGTTCTACTTGTGAATGAACGTCCTCTACCCCCTCTTCTATGACAAAGTCACCTTTTTCTGCCTGGTCGTAAATGCTCCTCAATTCCTTGAGCAACAAATCGAGTTCTTCGGCGGTAAGCAGTCCGATGGTTTGCAGCATAGTGATATGCGCCATGCTTCCCAACACGTCGTACTTGGCAAGGTAGAGGTCCATCTCACGGTCGCGTCCGATGGTGAATTGCTCTATCTCAGATGTCATTTGGACATTCTTGGTCCATAGTTTGTCTGCCATGTGTCAATTTGTAGTTATGTAGTCCCTAAACCTATGTTTGCCCGTGCAGGATTCAATAAGGCATGATGGCCAGCATGTCGGCGATTTTTTCCACAGCCTTTTCAATTTTGCTGCCCAGCATCTGCTTGATGAAGAAGTTGAGGTCGGCATCAAGTGTGACACGTATCTTGCTGGTCATATCGGTCACAGGGAGCATCTGCACCCAAAGTCTGAAGCCTACAGGTGAGTTCACCGACTCGTATTTCACGCATTTATTGGGCTCGCGCTCCACAATTCTCATCGAAAGATTACCAAAACCCGGCACTTCCACACTCACATCGTCGGCAGTGAATTCCATCGACTGGATGTACTTCTTCACGTCACCAATCTTGTCGGCGGGTATCCCGGTAAAACGCTCTTCGTAGGATGGATTGTTAATCTTTTCCTTGATATCTCCGAAGTTGTTCAGGTTCGACAGTTTGTTATAAACGCTTTCTTGTGGATAAGCCACTTGCTTCACGTCACTTACATATTTAGCCATAACAATTCTGTTTTTTAGTTATTTCTTCCAATTAGCCGGGTCGTTTCTCCACTCGTGAAGCACAGGCACATCTTTCTCAGTGATATAGCCAGTTTGTAATGCCACATCAAGCACGGCCTCATAATTGGTGAGGGTAATCAGACGCACATCTGCGTCCTTGAATGCTTGTTCAGCCACACTGAACCCATAAGTGTAGGCAGCCACCATACCTATAACCTCGCAACCAGCCTTGCGGATGGCCTCCACTGCTTTCAGACTGCTGCCGCCGGTAGAGATGAGGTCTTCCACAACCACCACTTTCATGCCTGGTTGCAGTTCTCCTTCAATGAGATTCTCCAGTCCATGGTCTTTGGGTTTCGACCTTACATAGGCAAAAGGCAGGCAGAGTGCGTCTGCCACCAACGCACCTTGTGGTATGGCGCCTGTCGCTACTCCTGCGATGGCATCCACTTCTTGAAAATTCTCCAGGATAATGCGGCTAATCTCAAGTTTCACGAACGAACGCAAGTCAGGGTAAGAAAGCGTCTTGCGGTTGTCACAATAGAACGGTGACTTCCATCCCGATGCCCATGTGAAAGGATTGTCGGGTTGCAGTTTAATGGCTTTAATCTTCAGCAGTTTTTCTGCGAAAATCCTCTCTAACATACTCATATCAGTGTTTGTTTTTTATTTGTTGGAATTGTTTGTTTTTTATTTGTTGGAATTATAATTCAATGTTACGTCTGTTTATTCTCATTGAAGGGTGTCAATGTTTTTTCTTGAAAAAAGAGAGAATTCTCTGTATCTTATAATACCCGGTTTTGCTGAGTTGGGTTCGCAATTTCCAGATAGTTCCCTTTTGTTCAAGAACCGTTTTATTCAAGTTAACTATTTCTCCCACCAAACTATCCTCGTATTCTTTAATGTCATCTTGGGTGATATTTGAGGTATGAACGGGCAAGAAATGGTTCCATTTTTGGTGGAATGACAGGTAGTTATCCCAAAAAGTAGGATTTTGCATTCCTCCAGAGCGATGTTCAATAATGACGGGAATGATTTCTATTCTGTAACCTTTTTCCACAATTTGGATGGAGAAATCCAAATCGTAGAAATGAAAGCCCTTATAGTGGACTGTATCCCAATAGACACCTTTGTCGAACACTTCTTTTTTCGTCAACATCCATAATCCGTCGATAGCCACGACTTGATTGTGAGTCCAGTCGGAATCGAAGATGTCTTCTCTTATCTTTTGCTCACCTTGAGTGCTGAACCCTTGTATAATACGGCCTTTTCGCATTTTCAGCATGGACCACCACCCATCGGAGATTCTTGAGACAAACTGTCCGCCCGCTACTCCGAGCATACCGATATTCTCATCCTCTTCCATTCGCTTGATGCAGGTTCTTCCCCAGCCTTGGGAGTGGAAGACGATGTCTTCGTGCATGAAGCATAAGTATTTGTACTGCGCCTTTCGTGTCCCCTCTTCATATGCTTGAAAGATGCTGTACCGGTTTTCGGTGTTGTCAATCCACAAGACTTCATACTTGATGTCGCCTATTGTGGTTTTGATGTTCGCTTCAACCTTTGGTCTTTCATCCTTTTTTACTGAACAGATGATGATGGAAATCATGAATGACAATTATTGTAAATTTCTTATTTTGCAAAGTTACGAATAAACGAGTGAAATAGGAAAAGAATCATTGGTTTTCTTTTCAATTTCCGAGTGTCAGCAACTCCAACGCAGTCAAAGTTGCGAATAAACGAGTGAAAAGCAAATAATTCCCCTCATATATGCTAACTTTGCAGTCGCTAATCCAGATTAATGTAAAGAAAACGATGAAGATAGACAATATAGACTTGGGCTACCGTCCAGTGATGCTGGCGCCGATGGAGGATGTCACCGACAAGGCCTTTAGACTTCTGTGCAGACAATTCGGAGCGTCGATGGTGTATTCAGAGTTTGTCAGTGCCGATGCCTTGATTCGTTCGGTCAACCGCTCGTTGTCGAAGATTGCCATTAGCGAAGAGGAGCGTCCTGTGGCTGTGCAGATTTACGGGCGCGACGTGGCTTCGATGGTAGAGGCCGCACGTATGGTGGAAGAACAGGCTCATCCCGATGTGATTGACCTCAATTTCGGTTGTCCCGTGAAGAAAGTGGCTGGTAAAGGCGCTGGCTCAGGTATGCTCAAGAATGTGCCGTTGATGCTTGACATCACCCGTGCCGTGGTGGAGGCGGTGTCTCTGCCTGTCACGGTCAAGACCCGTCTGGGCTGGGACCATGAGAACAAGATTATCGTGAACTTGGCAGAACAACTTCAAGACTGTGGAATCAAAGCGCTGACCATCCATGGACGGACACGCAGCCAAATGTACACAGGAGAAGCAGACTGGACCCTTATTGGCGAGGTAAAGAACAATCCGCGGATGACTATCCCCATCATCGGCAACGGTGATGTGACCACACCACAGCGCGCTAAGGAATGCTTCGACCGCTATGGAGTGGATGGCATCATGATTGGAAGGGCTTCCTTCGGGCGTCCATGGATTTTCCGTGAGGTACGTCATTACCTTGACACAGGTGAGGAAGACGCCACGCTGACCACCCATGACAAGCTCAACATCCTGCGCGAGGAGATTGTCAAAAGCGTGGAATGCTCACCCAAAGGGGAACTCGGCGGCATAATCCATATCCGTCGTCACTTGGCTTCCTCCCCCCTCTTCAAGGGTATTCCTGACTTCCGTTCCACCCGCATCCGCATGCTTCGCGCGGAAACCAAGGACGAGCTTTTCGCTATTCTTGATGAGATAGAACAAAAGTTCCTGACGGACTAATACACAAAGAAAGCCTGGAGAATCCCCCCAGGCTTTTCTTATCGTTTGCCGACAACATGCCGGCTTATCTCACTACGAGTTTTCTACATCAAGTCGTCAAAACTGCTCTTGATACCACCATTCTGGTCGTTGCCATCTTCCTGGTTGTGATTGCCATCACGGCGTGGACGACGGTCGTTGTCACGGCGTGGACGACGGTCACCGCGTTCACCACGCTCGCCACGGTCCTCACGACGAGGAGGACGCTGAGGACGCTCTTGGAAGCCCTCAGGTTTGTCAATAAGCACACGGTGTGAAAGTTTGAACTTACCAGTCTTGCTGTCGATGTCAAGCAATTTCACTGAAATCTTGTCACCTTCCTTGATACCGGCTTCCTCAACTGTCTCAAGACGTTTCCAGTCGATTTCCGAGATGTGAAGCAAACCGTCCTTGCCAGGCAGGAACTCAACGAAACAACCATAAGGCATGATGCTGCGGACAGTACCCTCATAGACCTCACCCACCTCGGGGATGGCTACGATGGCCTTGATTTTGGCCAGAGCTGCTTCAATAGCCTCTCTGTTAGGTGCTGAAACCTGTACTTTGCCCACACCGTCTACCTCATCAATGGTGATGGTGGTCTGAGTGTCTTCCTGCATCTGCTGGATAATCTTGCCACCAGGACCAATAACGGCTCCGATGAACTCCTTAGGAATAATTATCTGCTCAATGCGTGGAACATGAGGCTTGAGTTCTGGACGTGGTTCAGAGATGGTCTTCATCATCTCGCCCATGATATGCTCGCGTCCGGCCTTAGCCTGCATAAGCGCTTTTTCCAGAATCTCGTACGACAGTCCGTCGCATTTGATATCCATCTGAGTGGCGGTCAGACCATCCTTTGTTCCTGTGGTCTTGAAATCCATATCACCGAGGTGGTCCTCATCACCGAGGATGTCTGAAAGTACTGCGTACTTGTCCTCACCCGGGTTCTTAATCAGTCCCATAGCGATACCAGCCACTGGTTTCTTAATAGGCACACCAGCATCCATCAAAGCAAGTGTTCCTGCACAAGTAGTGGCCATGGATGACGAACCGTTTGACTCCAACACATCTGAAACCACACGTACAGTGTAAGGATAATCCTCGGGAATCTGACCCTTGATACCTCTCCATGCCAAGTGTCCATGTCCAATCTCACGACGGCCTACACCACGCTGTGCCTTGGCCTCGCCTGTAGAGAACGGTGGGAAATTGTAGTGGAGAAGGAACCTCTGGTAATAACGCTCCAAAGCGCCATCAACGAGTTTCTCATCAAGTTTGGTACCCAAGGTGGCTGTGGCCAGTGCCTGAGTCTCACCACGTGTGAAGATTGCACTTCCGTGGGGTCCTGGCAGTGGACTTACCTCGCACCAGATAGGACGGATGTCAGTGGTGAGACGACCATCAAGACGGGTGCCCTCATCAAGTACACAACGGCGCATAGCGTCGCGCTCCACATCATTGTAATAGCGGTCAATCATGCCGTTCTTCTCTTCCAGCTCTTCCTCGCTGAGGTCGGCGTGAGCGGCTGCATAGGCCTCCTTGAATCCATCGCGGATGGCTGTGAAAGCATCCTCGCGAGCGTGTTTGTCGCGATTGCCCTCTTTGGTAATCTGGTAGCACTTGTCGTAGCATTCCTTACGGACCTGCTCGCGCAACTCGTCGTCGTTCACCTCATGGCAGTATTCACGCTTCACATCTGTGCCCAACTCCTTCTGGAGTTCCTTCTGCATCTGGCACATCGGCTTGATGGCGTCATGAGCGGTTTTCAACGCAGCAAGCAGGTCTTGCTCGCTGACTTCTTTCATCTCGCCTTCAACCATCATGATGTTTTCCTCTGTGGCACCCACCATCAAGTCCATGTCAGCCTCTTTCAGCTGCTCAAAGGTAGGATTGATGACAAACTCACCATTGATTCTTGCCACGCGGACTTCCGAGATAGAACCCTCGAAAGGTATATCTGAAGCAGAAAGGGCAGCCGAAGCGGCGAATCCTGCAAGAGCGTCAGGCATATCAACACCGTCGGCTGAGAACACAATGACATTCACATAAACCTCGGCGTGATAGTTGGATGGGAACAATGGACGCAAGGCGCGGTCCACAAGTCGGCAGGTAAGGATTTCCTCATCGGATGCCTTTCCTTCCCTTTTGGTGAAACCACCTGGGAACCGGCCGGCAGCCGAGTATTTTTCTCTGTACTCTACCTGTAAAGGCATGAAATCTGTTCCTGGAACTGCATCTTTTGCGGCGCATACAGTGGCCAGCAGCATCGTCTTACCCATAGTAAGCATCACGGCTCCATCGGCTTGTTTCGCCAATTTTCCTGTCTCAATGCAAATTTCTCTTCCGTCAGGCAATGAGACCTTCTTTGTAATAACGTTCATCTTAATTGGTTGTAAAAAAATGTATATACATATAAAATTCGTGCAAAGTTACTACTTATTAACCACTTAAACATTGACTTTGCCCGAAAAAAACGTTTTGTTAACTACTTTTTGCTTTTTGGAGCAGTTTTAGTCGTTTTTTCATCTAATTCTTCGCCCAGAACCCACGGGTAAAGATGATAACTATCGGGAATATCTCCAACCTTCCGATAAGCATGAGGAAAGAACACACATACTTGGCCATCGGCGATAGGATATCCCAACATTGCGAAGGTCCAAAACGTCCGAGTGCAGGACCGACATTGCTCAGTGTGGAAATGGCGATGCTCATGGCTTCTTCCAAAGTGAGCCCACAAAAAGAAAGGGCAAGAGTACCCGTCACGCAGAACACGCCGAAAAGCGAGAGGAATGCGAGAAGGGTCTGGCGGACGGACTGCGGGATGACTGTGCCGTTGATTTTCAGGGGGAGCACAGCACGCGGATGGAGGATGTGGATGCACTCGTTGCGCAAAATACGGTTAATCATCGACAGACGGATACACTTCATACCGCCAGTGGTGGAACCAGAGCATGAACCCGCAAGCATGACGATGAGCAGAACAGGGTGTGCCATCGAAGGCCACAACATATAGTCACAAGATGCAAAGCCCGTGGTGGTTTGCAGCGACACAACTGTGAAAGCCGCCTCACGGAACGACAGCTCAAGGTTGAAAGGAGTGTGGGGATGAAGGTACATGATGATGGTGACAATAATAATCGCACCGAAACAGATGGCCATGTAGCACCTGAACTCATGGTCTCTGAAAATCTTGCTGAACTGCCTCTTGAAAAAGGCCCAATACAGGAGCGTGAAGTTGGTGCCAGAGGCGAACATGAAGAAAGTTATCACATACTCTATCGCCGGAGAGTCATAGAGTTCGTGAAGCATGGCTGTATGAGGAGCGAAACCACCTGTGGCTGTGGTTGTCAGCGAAAAATTGACAGCATCGAAAAAAGACATGCCAAGCAGATAAAGCAAAAGCGTACAAGAGAGCGTGAGCATGATGTAGATGGAAGCTATCCAACGTGCCGTAACGGAAATGCGAGGCTGAATCTTGTTGTGGATGGGGCCTGTGGACTCAGCTGCGAAGATTTTCACATCGCTCTGACCCACAGCGGGCAAGAAAGCCACAGTGAAGAATATGATACCGATACCGCCTATCCATTGCGTCAAACTACGCCAGAAGAGGATGCTTCGAGGCTGCTCGTCTATATTGGGAAGTGCTGTGGCTCCTGTGGAAGTAAAACCAGACATGGTCTCAAAAAAAGCCCCTGCCACATCATTGAAAGTATTGGCCACAAGATAGGGAATCATGCCGAGGATGGAAAACAGCACCCATATTGCTGAAACGATGAGGTAACTGTCCTTACGACCGACGTTTTGTCCAGAGCCACGTCCGTAGATGAGGCCTCCGCCTCCTACCACAGCACAAACCAGGATACACCACACGAATGGCATCACATCCTCATGGTAAATCAGTGCTGAGACTAATGAGGCTATGAGTAACAAAATCTCTACTCCGAGGAGTAAGCCCGACATCTTGAATATGACTTTCCAGTTGATCATCTGAAATATTTTTCAAGTTTCTTCAATGTGTTCTCCACACAGAATGCCACCACTTTGTCGCCCTCTTGCAGTTGGGTCAGACCGTTGACCAGCATGCTCTGTCCGTTGCGCATCATACCGCCAAGGTTCACTCCCTTCGGCAACCCGATGTCCTTGATTTGCTTACCTGCGACTTTCGACTTGGCCTTAACGGTGAATTCAGCCACCTCGGCCTCTGCCACATTGAGCATCTTCACTGAGTCCACATCAGCTTTCATCAGCATGCGGTAAATATGGCTGGCGGCTATGGTTTTCTTGTTGATGATAGTGCCCACATCGAGGTCCTCGGCCATTTCCAAATAGTCCATGTTCTCAACCTGTGCAATGGTGCGCCGTATGCCACGACGTCGAGCGGCGACACAAGCCAGGATATTCTCGTCATCGTTCTCTGTCAAAGCGATGAGGGCGTCGATATGGTCGAAGCCTTCATCCTCTAAAAGCGTCAAGTCGTGGCTGTCGCCACACATCACCATCGTATTGTCACGTACCAGTTCGCTGATTCGGTTACACCGTTCCTCATCTGGTTCTATAATCTTGATGTTCACGTTTTTGGGGAAGGACCAACTGGCACGGACTGCCAGTTTGCTGCCACCGATAATCATCACGTCGCGCACATCAGGATAGGTAGGATTGTCCTTGCCGGTTAGTACCTTGATATATTCGATGTCGTCGCGCAAAACCATGAAAAACACCAAATCGTTGTTTTTTATCACTTCTTCACCATGCGGACTGATTGTGTTGCTGTCGCGCTTGATGGCCACCACATGGAACTTCCTACCGCTCGACGCGGCCACATCCTTGAGCTTTTTCCCTAAGATTGGAGCATCCGTGTGCATCTTGACGCTCAGCAGCACCAACTCGCCATTATTGAACTCCCACCACTGTCTGACCCATGTGTACTGGCATGAGTCGGCTATTTCTTTGCCAGCCAGCATTTCGGGATAAATGAGCGAACTGATGCCCACCGTTTGGTTTACAAACACTCCATAGTTGGCAGGCTTCATATACTCGTAATTATCGATACGGGCCACAGTTTTTTTCGCGCCCAGTTGGTGGGCAAGCATGCAGCATGTGATATTCACACTCTCGAACGGAGTGACGGCGATGAAAAGGTCTGCCTTATCCACATTGACATACTTAAGCGCCTTGATGGAGTTGGGCGACGAGTTGTTGATCATGATGTCGAGTTCAGCACCGGCCTTGCTCAGTTTCGTCTCGTCAGAGTCGATGAGCACCACATTGAAATGTTCTTTCGACAGCAGTTTCGCTAAATGCGTGCCTACTGCTCCTGCTCCTGCTATAACTATGTTCATAAGCCTTAGGTGTTGTGCTTGGTTCTGATTTGTGGTCCTTGTTTTTGAACACTAAAGGTTCTCAGAGTATTTGAGTCGTTAGAGCCCTGCCATTTGGGAGATGACGTCAGCCAGATGCTCAGCATCCATGCCAAGCAGCGACCGCAACTGCGACACCGACCCTTGCTCCACAAACGAGTCGGGCAGACCTATCATCTTGATGTGGGGATGAAAGTCATGGTTGTTCATATATTCCAACACGGCCGAGCCTAAGCCACCTTTCAATACTCCGTCCTCCACTGTGATGACCTTGTCGAATCGGGTGCCCACCTCGTTCAAGATATCCTCATCGATAGGCTTAAGGAATCGCATGTCGTAGTGCGCCACACTCAATCCTCCCTCAGCATTCTGCTCCTCGGCAATTCTGATTGCCTTAGCCGCCTCTGTACCAATTGGTCCGAGTGTGATAACCGCCAGTTGATGGCCTTCTTTCAGTTTCCGGCCTTTGCCTACGGCCACTTCCTCCAAAGGACATCGCCAATCCTCCACAGAACCACGGCCACGGGGATAACGAATCACAAACACTCCTTTTTCAGGAAGTTGCGCTGTGTACATCAGTCGTCTCAGTTCGGTTTCGTCATAGGGTGAAGCAATGGTCAAGTTGGGAATAGGGCGAAGGAAAGCCAGGTCGAAAG
>JAEEGF011445876.1_pt1 | contig 19871 bp, 7 predicted proteins | sample 9134171 | NCBI WGS metagenome assembly JAEEGF01 (sample SAMN16246542, study PRJNA631951) | gut metagenome | biome: gut microbiome; feature: rumen; material: AP-attached | host: Bos | place: Iran: Karaj | collected 2018-10
CGACCTTATCCTCTCCTCAAAACCGATGTATTTTACGCCTATTCCCAGATCCATGTCTGTGATAAGTTCTTTCGTTGCATCCTTTTTGTTAAAAGACTTTGAGAGGCCGGAAACAAATACCACAGGAAACTCCAGACCTTTGCTCTTATGGATACTCATGATCCTGACAACATTGGCATTTTCGTCGATGGTACCGGCTTCACCATAGTCCACCTGCACAATCTTGATATTCTCCATGTACCTTACAAAGTGGAAAATACCTTTAAAGCTGGATTTTTCAAAGACAAGGGCCTTATTCAGCAAAAGATCCAGATTGGCCTTTCTCTGGTTTCCTCCGGGCAGAGCCAGACAGTAGCTGTCAAATCCTGTCTCCATGAAGATATACTGTATAAGCTCATGGACAGGGGTATACACTGACTTCTCTCTGAGATTATCTATGAAAGCCACGAATTTCTTCAGTTTATCTCCCAGCTCTTCCCCAAGAAGGTCCTCGCAGGCTCCGCCAGCCAGTTCCAGAAGTCCGTAGTAAAAAGAGTCACTGAGACCGGTTTTCTCTGTATTATCAACAGCAATCTTAAGCCTTGCCAGCTCTTCGTCGGAAAAGCCGCCAATCTCCGAGTGCATGACGCTTACGAGCGGTATATCCTGAGATGGGTTGTCGATGATGGTCATAAGATCCAGCATTATGGCGACCTCAGGGGCATCGAAATATCCGTCCTTGGATTCGATGTAGGCAGGAATTCTCTGACTCTCCAGAACTCTTTTAAAAACATCCTCCCAGCCGGAGCGGGACCTCAAAAGAATAACGATATCCTTGTACTGAAGAGCTTTGTTTTCCTCCATGAGCTGGTGAATTCTTCCGGAGACCACCAGTGCCTCCTTTTCTCTGGCAGAATAGTCCGCCAGTTCTGCCATATCGCTGGCAGCATCAAGCAAGATAAGCTCCGGAGTCACATCCATGAGAGGTTCTTCGTATTTAGCCCCGGTCACAAGCCGTGCATCCTGGTCATAGTCCACCTTACCCAGGTCTTTTCCCATGATCTTATCAAAGATATAGTTGGTGATCTCCAGAACCTCTTTCCTACTTCGGAAATTCTTGTGGAGGTCAATTCTTCGAAGCTCCGCCCCCGCATCCCTGCTGTAGTTTTCAAGCTTGTCCATAAAAAGCTCAGGCCTTGCAAGACGGAACTTGTAAATACTCTGCTTTACATCTCCAACCATGAACCTCTCGGAGACACCGGGCATATCGCCGGAAATCGACTTGAGGATCATTTCCTGAACATTGTTGCTGTCCTGATACTCATCTATGAGAACTTCCCTGTAGAACTCCCTGTACTCAAGGGCCACCGCAGAGGGCGTGCATTTCTGAAGTATTTCATTACAACTAAGGCCCTTACAATCCTCCTCACCGGGGTGATTCACCAGAATCTCCAGGGCCATGTGCTCCATGTCAGAGAAATCTATTAGCAGCTTCTCCCTCTTATTCTCATCAAAAAGTTCCAAAAACCGCATAGTAAGGCGGCACAGTTCCTTAACAGCCCTGTCGCAGTGCTTCATTTGTTCAGCCACCATTTCTGATGGAATGACAAAATAGCTGTCAGAGAGCTTGTTCACTATCTCCTTGACGCCATTTCTTAAATTTTTCACCAGCTCTTTTTTATCCGGATTCACACTGGCATCACTTTTTCTACTAAGAGTGTCATAAGAAATGAGTCGCACTGCGTCATAGAAAGCATCGTAGTTCTCACATTTAAGGAGCGCCCCAACTCTGTCTATATCATTCTGTATCATGTCGCCGTACATATAGGGGCCGTCAGAATCGCAGCAAAGTTTTTCCGCTGCCGTAAGCTTCCCAAGTGCCTCTTTCACCCTGTTTCCTGCCATTTCCATGCAATCCTTCACCCAGGGAAGGCTGTCAAAATCTTTTCCCTGTATGTCGTAGTCTCCGGCTCTCTCAGCGATCCAGTCCTTGGGCCAGGGCATACTCATGGCAAATTTGTGGAGCTGATAGATGTATTCCTCCACCTTTTTATCGTTGCGGCCTGAGGCAAAATAGTTCATGCAAAACAGAAAATCTTCATTCTTGCCCTCTTTTGCAAGGATGTATTCCTCCTCCAGAAGGTTTTGCATAACTTCATCCCGAAGAAGCTTTAATTCGCCTTCATCTCCCACACGAAAATTTGGGTCAATTCCGATATTGTTGAAGTTATTCTTGACCACATACTGGCAGAATGAGTCTATAGTTGTGATCTGGGCATTGTGAATAAGAGTCTCCTGCTTCTGAAGATGCTTGTTTTCAGGATTTTCCAAAAGACTCTTTTGAATGGCAATATTTATTTTTTCCTTCATCTGAAGAGCTGCTGCCTTGGTAAAAGTAACCACCAGGAGATGATCGATATCAAGGTCATTTTCAATCATCCTGATAATGCGCTCTACCAGCACCGCCGTCTTTCCGGAGCCGGCTGCCGCAGAAACCAGAATATTGCACTTTCTGGCGTCTATGACCGCCTGCTGCTCTTCGGTAAATTTTACTTTATCTGACATCAGTCTGTTACCTCCTCTTTTGACTTAGAGGAATTACGTATAGCCTCCAGGGCATCATCATCTTTCATATCAAAAGTTCGCATGGAATACCCATGGATATTCTCATCATAGCCGCAGATTGAGCGGTATCCGCAGTAGGTGCAGGCCACTTTTTCTCCCTGTTCATATGGGTTAACCTGGATTTCTCCGTCAAGGATCCTCTGTCCGAATTCTTTGGTCTTACTGCGAACATAATCTGAGATTGCCTTGTAATCGGCAGCACCCATGATCTTTGAGTACCTTGATAGAGAACCATCATTGTTGACCCCAGCAGGAATCACGTCGGAGCTCTTACCGATGTTCTCATCAAGAAGCCGGATCACGCCAATATCATCACTTACAAGACCTGTTGTCTTTAGCTCACCTATTATCTTTTTATTTATCTCCTCCGGAGTCATGCCAAGATTTCCGTCAATCAGCGGGTCGTCCACGTGATAGTAGAGAATGGCTGCAGGAACCACTTCCTTTTCTCCGGATATTTTTTTCTGGGCCGCCATGGCAACGTTCATATAGAGCACCAGCTGAAGCTGCGTTCCGTAGTAGAGGGACGCCAGACTGAACTTCTGAACACCCGACTTGTAGTCTATTACCTTGACGTAGACGTGATCAGAATCCTGGTAAAGGTCCACTCTGTCTATTCTTCCGTGGAGCTTCATGGACTCAGTGATCTTGTTCTCTTCATCCCGTGAAAGAACTATGTTTATCTCATCAAGGTTTCCGGCCTCCCTGAAGTCCATCTCCACAAACTTAGGCTCAAAACGCCCCTTGGAAAGCTGGTATTTCAAAGTATCCACAGTTCTTGAAAGAATCCTGTGGATCCTTTCTATGGCATACTCATTTCGGACGCTGGAAAAGAGCACAGTCTCACCGTAGCCCTGTACGCACTCCGTCAGGGCGTGCTGCAGGATTTCCTCCGACTCCTCTTTGGAAATAGTGGCAAAATCCAGTTTCCTGTCCATAATATCCGTGGTATATTTCTCCAAAACCTCATGAAATACATTTCCCAGGTCAGCGCCGTCAAAGCCAAATTCCTCCCGCTCATCCAGCATGAGACCGTAGCGAAGGAAATGCGCATAGCAGCAGGAAGCAAACTTTTCCAGCCTGCTGACACTGTTTTCAAGATTTGCTCCGTAGAGGGCCAGGGCTATTTCTTTTGCCAGAGGATGGGACTCATAGTGCTTAAAGGCAGCCTCCGTCATCTTCTTAAGAGCTGCAGACTCCTGATGTTCCCCTGCCATAAGAACCTTACACAGGGTAAAAAGATTTTTCTTCTCATCATCGTCAAGCTCAGACTGGGCATATCTGCGGACCAGTTCTGCGGTATTCTCAAGGCTGTCCCTGTAGCACACATTCTGGTACTCAAAGCCTTCCGTCTCAGGTCTTGTGACCACCAGCTCAGGGAACATCTGCTGAAGCTTGGGAATCAGATAGGCAGGGCGCATGGATTTGCCCTCCTGATCAAGCTGCGAGTAGGAAAGAATGAGCCTGTCCGTAGGCTTTGTGAGGTTCATATAAAGATAGAGCCTCTGGATATACATCTGCTGCCTTGGTGTGGGCGCCAGCTCGATACCGGTATCCAGGTCCATCAGGTACTGCCTGTCGATATCGGAGAGAATTCCGCCGCTTCCGGCATTTGAGGGAATAGCCCCATCGTTTACACCAAGGAAAAATAAGAGCTTTACCTCTTTTAACCTGGTTCTCTCAATATCTCCCACTATTATCCTGTCGACGTCCTGGGGAATAGTTCCCACCTCGATGTCGCCTATGCCGACCTTCAGAATATCCCTGTATTCAGACAGTTCCAGTTCGTCTTCGCCGATGAGGTCGCTTATCTGCGTAAGAAGCCCCACCACCTTGTCGTAGATCTGCTCGAATTCCTTGGCCTTTTTAAGCTCATGCTTTGCCAGGAACATATCCCTGAAAGCCTCCAGCTTCTCCCGGCATCTGTTCTTATCTATTACCTGTAAAAGAGCATCCGTAATCTCCTTTGCAGTAGCTTTTTTTACCCCAAACACAGGCGCCAGCTCTTCACTAATGTGGCTTCGCATGCTCTCAAGCTTCTCCATGCGGGCAACTTCCTTCTGGGTATCCCAGGCATTATTCCTTGCCTTGAACTTCTTGGGCATATGCCTTGAGAACCTGTCCTCCCACTGCTTCTGCCCCTTGATGCCCAGGGCTCTTACGTAGTTTTCCAAAAGATCCGTATCTTCCCTGGAATAATCCGTCATTCCGCTTCTCATGTAGTGGAATACGTCTTCGTATTTATAGTTGGAAACAGCGATATTTATGGCACTGGTGAGATATTCAATAAAAGGATTCAGCAAAAGACTGGTGTTCTGGTCTATATAAACAGGAATGCTGAATTTATCAGCCATCTGACTAAGGACATCGGAATAGGTATCAAGGGATCCGCATACAATGGCGATATCCCTGTAGGCGTACTTTCCGGTCCTGATCTGCTCTGTGATCTTTATGAGGGCGCTTCTGGCCTCCTGCTTCACATTGGAAGCTTCGAAAATCTCAATTCCGGGCTCCTTGTCCTTAAACTGTTTTGAATTATATCTAAAGAGATTCTCCTCCAAAAATGCCAGAGAAGGATTGTTTTCAAGCCTCTTTACAGGGCTTCCCGCTATGCGCTTATCCCCGGTCCTAAGGCCCTTCCAGGTCTCAAAATCAGGGAGAGTTCCCAGAGCCTTTGTCTGTTCTTTTTCCAGGTCATAGGCAATCTTTAACAGGTCCCTGACAGTTTTTTTGCTCAAAAGAAAGAGCTCCTGATCCTCTATCACCGGCGAAAAAGGATCCGCCTCGCTGCCAATGGTGACAGAAACCATGACTTCTTTGGTGACTTCAAGAAGCCTTCTGATAACTCTGTACTGGATGGGGGTAAAACCGGTGAAACCGTCGAAGATTATGACGGATTTTTTCAGAAGGGCAGACTTTTCTATGGCACTGCACAAAATGTCCAGTGTCTCCTCTGTTGTGATATATTTTCCTGAAATATAGCTGTGGAATTCGTTGTAGATAAGGCGAAGGTCCTTGATCTTGGCATTCAGCGAGCCCTTGGGGGCGCTCTTTTCCTGAAGCACCGAAAGAGCAGCGTCGTCAATGCCGTACTGCATGAACTCAGAAATGGTGGACTTCACCTCGTCAATATAGCCGGGCTTATGCATATTGGCGCCGATTATGGGAAGCTTATCCCCCAGGATATCGGCTACACGCCTGATAATAAGGCTCTTTCCAATATCATCAAGCACAGAAAAAGAGCTAAGACCCACTTCCTCAAATATTCTGTGAGAAAGTCTGCCGAAGCTCAAAACATCAATGTTCATTATGGCATGAGAGGGATGCATTTTGACCACATCCTTCTGTGTCTGCATAGTAAACTGATCCGGTACAATGTACAGGAATTCAGTATCCGGCTCCGCAAAGCTCCTTTCAATAGTCTCCTTGAAAAGTTCAGTACTCTTTCCGGCACCGGAAGCCCCAAAACAAAATCTTAACATAACACCACCCAACTAGATTACTTTTTATTTACCATAGATAAGTTCATCGCTTATCTCATCTGCATATCTGCAGCAGGAAATAAACTTCCATCTATCATTATAATAAAATGGCAGTATCATGTACATCTGCATTCTTCCATTGTCCCCCGGAATCGCAGAATGGAAATAATTGACCACGTAGGCGGCATTGGCATCCCTGACCCTCTGACGGACAGTGGTCATATCATAGAACTTTCTGAATCTTTCTCTGTCCTCAGGATATATGTACATATTTGAATATATCTCACAGGCTCTGACAGAATTCTGATACTCATCAGCCACTGCCATCTGGTCTCCGTTTAGGAAGATATTGTCAACTGTACCGTTTTCATCGAAGAGATCCACTCTGAAGTACTGGCCAAAAACATGAGCTGTAGCAACTCTGATATTGTCAGCCATCTCCCTCTCTCCCTTTGAGAAAGAGTTGTTGTGGGAAACCGTCACGAAGGCTGCTTTATCTCCTTCCCGGGCGATAAATCTTGCCTTTACGTTGACAAAATTACCCTGGGATACAATATCCACTTCACTGCGAAGATTTTCGGCAGTTTCCGCTCTTTTCAGCATGTTACAGAGCTTTCGCGCCTCAGGGACGTCTCTGTTGAGGTGCCTGTTCTGAGCAGAAAAAACATCATTTATGCCCACTGAATTAAGGAATTTGAGATATGCGTCGTTGGTATAGAGGTAGTTTAAGTCTGAATCTCCATCCAGTTCCATGATAGCGATGGGCAGATTATTGAAGACCTCCATGTTTTTGGGACGAAGAGGAGTAGTTCCAAGGAAATTAATATCTCCAATTTTTCTGAAATAGTGCTTGTATTTGAGTTCCTCACAATTATCAAAGCTGAAATCATCAGGTTTTACGAATTCATCAAGAGGCTTAGGCTTTCCAAAAAGATACCCCTGAAGCTTCTCGCAGCCGATTCTCCTAAGGAAATCGTACTGTTCCTGAGTTTCCACGCCCTCTGCCAGAGTATGGATTCCAAGTTCCTTGGCCATGTTTACTATGGTAGCAAGAATGACCTTTGACCTCTTATTGGATTCAAAGGCTCTCAGGAAATTCATATCGATTTTAAGAACATCAAAGTCATAGATCATCAGGTTGTTCAAAGAACTGTAGCCGGCACCGAAATCATCCATCCAAACCTGATAGCCGGCGTCTCTGAATCTCTTTATCTCATCACCAAGGAAGTCTTCTCCTGATGCAACAGCACTTTCTGTTATCTCTATATTCAAAAGATTGACAGGAATGTCATATTTTGCTCTGCATTTATTTATCTCTGACAGTATGTCGCAGAGGCTGAAGTCCAATCTGGAGAGGTTAACTGACACAGGTTCCACTGCCATTCCATAATCCATATCATTCCTTATATCAGCGCAGACCTGATCAATGATATAAATATCAAGTTTGTGTACCAGATGAACACTTTCAAGAACGTCCACAAAAATAGCCGGCGAAATGGTGCCATACTGAGGATCGATCCATCTGGCAAGAGCCTCGTAGCCACAGACTTTTCCTGTAAGGGCTCTTACTTCTTTCTGGTAATATACCTTGAAATACTTGTTTTCAAAAGCTTTTTCAAAATTGTCTATAACATACTGACGTAGCTCATTTTTCTTGTTGAGCTCGTCATCATAGAAGTTATCATCTTTATCGTATACCCGGATAATGTCATCACAGGCAATCTTGGCTCTGTCCAGCATAATTACAGGGTCAGACTCCTCACCCGTAGCAAAGTAAAGACCTGCCTTAAGACGGATCTGCATACCTTTTTCATACTTTTTTGCAGCATTTCGCAAAAGGGCAAGTTTATCCAGTAATTCTGTTTGATTCTTGGATTTAGTGAGAATGATAAACTGATCTCCGCCGGTTCTTGCGGAATAATCATCAGAAAAAATGCTTTTTACCTCGCTTGCCAAGCCTCTTAGGAGCTCATTTCCTCCCGCAAAGCCATAGCGCTGATTAAAAGCCTTAAAATTCATGACGTTCAAATAGATAATTGCAGTATCACCGGAAACCACATGATTATCTCTCATCTGCAGTTTCCTGAGTATACCTGTAAGGGTCAGCAGACCTGTAAGCTCATCTATATGGGTAGTCTCTTCAATTATCTCTATATTTGTACTATCCAATATTCCCACCATCAGTTCCAGATGTCATTGCCACGCGACCATTCATATAGATTATATCACAATTGCAACAATTATTGTCTGTTTATGGTAATTTAAGACTTTGCAGGCTTTAGAGAATGGGCCTATGCCTCCGTCCCCCTGGCCCACTATTAGATAAGGGACTCATCGTAGATAGCTCTCTTACCGCCGACGTATTTGGGGCGGCGCCTTGCGCAGATGATGGAAGCCTCGCCTATTTTTCTAAGAGAAATCCTGACGGGAACTGCCACTGCGTGCATGTGCATGCCTATCATGGTTCCGCCGATATCTATGCCGGCGTCAGCCAGGGATCGGATATCCTCCACCAGCACCGGATCTTCAAATCTCTGAAAGCATACTGTTGCAAAAGCCCCTCCTGCATGATTCGGCTGGGGGATGGCATTGACCTGCTCAAGATGGTATTTCTCCATGGTCCTTCTCTCCACCACCAGCGCCCTGTTGAGATGCTCACAGCACTGTGCAGCAACGGCAATTCCATTGCCTTTTAAAACTGGAATCATGCCATCATAAACAGCATTTGCTGAATCAAGGTTGGTTGCCGTGCCTATCTGGCTTCCCAGTATTTCACTGGAGGAACAGCCGATGACAAAAATAGCCCCCTCCTTCAGCTTTGCCTGCTCCAAAATCTCAACCACAGCAGTTCTGCTTTCTTCTGCAATACTCTTTAAATCCATAGCACTCATCTCCTTTTCAAAATCTATTATATCTCTTTTTTGTACCCATTCTCAAATTAAAGGTTTTTATTTGCGAACAGGTTTTTAGAAAAAAACATTCCAATTGACAATTCGGTATAGAATAGTGTATGGTATACGTGTCTGTACAACTGGCGGATCAGTGGGTAACCACAAGGGAGTACAGATCATAAAATGAATGTCGACCGCCTGGGCAACCGCTTTGCAGTGGTTTGCCCAGGCGGTTTTTTGCGTGTAAAGCAGAGCCATGCATCAAGTATCATAGCTATGTTTACATAAAGCTATGATACTTGATATATGGCGAGCTACACGAACGAGAAAATGCGAAGCATTTTCGAGTTTGTGTCTGCTTTACATGCGCGCCAAAGAGAGCCACGCGAACATAGGAAAAAGGAGACTAAAATGGTAGATTTACAGAAAGAAATCAGCAGCACCACATACCCGGGAAGAGGCATCGTAATCGGCTTATCCAATGACAAGAAGTACGCAGTTTGCGCATATTTCATCATGGGAAGAAGCGAGAACAGCAGAAACCGTGTATTTGTAGAGGATGGCCAGGGAATCCGCACACAGGCTTTTGACCCTTCCAAGATGGAAGATCCAAGCCTCATTATCTATGCTCCTGTCCGCGTTCTCGGAAATTCTACTATCGTTACAAACGGAGATCAGACCGACACAGTATATGACCTTATGAAAGAGGGACAGACCTTCGAGCAGGCCCTCAGAACAAGAGAATTCGAGCCTGACGCTCCAAACTATACACCTCGTATTTCAGGAATCATGAATGTAGAAAACGGAAAGTATGATTTTGCTCTTTCTATTCTTAAGAGCAATCACGGCGATCCTTCTTCATGCCAGAGATTCACTTACACATACGAAAATCCCAAGGCAGGCGAGGGCTACTTCATCCACACCTATATGGGCGACGGCAACCCTCTTCCAAGCTATGAAGGCGAGCCTACACTTGTAAACATCGAAGGCGACATCGATACATTTACAAAGAACATCTGGGATGCCCTTAACAGCGACAACAAGGTATCTCTTTTCACAAGATTCATTGACCTTGAAACAGGCAAGGCAGAAAGCCGCATCGTAAACAAGAATCAGTAAAAGAAAAAGGAGAAAACCATGAACGAAATTCAGCTTAAATACGGATGTAACCCAAATCAGAAGCCTTCAAGAGTATACATGGAGGACGGCAGCGACCTTCCCATCGAGGTTTTAAACGGAAGACCCGGATATATCAACCTTCTTGATGCCCTCAACGGATGGCAGCTGGTATCTGAACTTAAGAAAGCTACCGGACTTCCTGCAGCAACTTCTTTCAAGCACGTATCTCCCGCCGGAGCTGCTGTAGGACTTCCACTTACCGATATAGAGAAAAAGATCTACTGGGTAGAGGATCTTGGAGAATTAAGCCCACTGGCTAACGCTTATGCAAGAGCCCGCGGCGCAGACAGAATGTCATCCTTTGGTGATTTCATTTCTCTTTCTGATGTATGCGACCTTGACACAGCTAAGCTTGTAAAAAGAGAGGTTTCAGACGGAATCATCGCTCCAGGCTATACAGATGAGGCTCTTGAAGTTCTCAAGGCTAAAAAGGGCGGAAACTACGCAGTAATCAAGATTGACGAGAACTACGTTCCTGCTGAGATTGAGAAAAAGCAGGTATTCGGTGTAACCTTCGAGCAGGGTCACAACTTCATCGAGATCAATGATGAAATGCTTTCAAACATCGTTACTGACAACAAAGAGCTTCCTGAGTCAGCAAAGATCGACCTCATCATCGCTCTTATTACTCTTAAGTACACACAGTCAAACTCAGTATGCTATGTAAAGGGCGGACAGGCCATCGGTATCGGAGCCGGTCAGCAGAGCCGTATCCACTGCACAAGACTTGCAGGTTCCAAGGCTGACAACTGGTTCCTTCGCCAGGCACCTCAGGTTCTCAACCTTCCTTTCCTTGACAGCATCAAGAGACCTGACAGAGACAACGCCATCGACCTCTACATCGGAGCTGATTACATGGACGTTCTGGAGGAAGGCAAGTGGCAGAACATCTTCAAGGAGAAGCCACCTGTATTTACAGAGGCTGAAAAGAGAGCATGGCTTGATAAGAACACAGATGTAGCACTTGGTTCAGACGCTTTCTTCCCATTTGGCGACAACATCGAGAGAGCCTTCAAGAGCGGCGTAAAATATGTTGCTCAGCCAGGCGGATCTGTACGCGATGACAATGTTATAGAAGCTGCCAACAACCATGAAATGGTAATGGCCTTCACAGGACTTCGTCTCTTCCACCACTAATTTGTTCTTGTAAAAGAAAACTCACATTTGCCCGCAAGAGCGAATGTGAGTTTTCTCTTAATTTAAATTCTTTTTATCTTGAACTTCTGTACTGAACCGGTGTCATGCCGTATTTCTTTTTAAATAGTCTGTTGAAATGCTCAACATTCTGGTATCCTGCTGCCTCTGCAACTTTTTCAACCTTCATGTTTCCATTCCTTAAAAGTGTGCTGGCCTTGTTGAGACGAATGCGCTTAACATTCTCGCCAAAGGTCATGCCTGATTTTTCTTTAATATACTTAGAAAGATAAGGCTTGGACAAATAGAACTGGCTGGAGAGGTCATCCAAAGTTACTGTCAGGTAATTCTCCTGAATGTAATTGATGATGGAATTGATTCTCTCATCCTTGCTGTTCTTGATCTCTTTTACCGCATCAATCTGGTTAACCGCAATTACCAGCGCATTGATGGAAGATCTGATGATATCCTCGTCGATACCAACGCCCCAGCACTTCTTGCCGTTGTGGGTTATACCAACATAGGTGCAGGCCTTTGATGATGAGCCTCTTGAAAGAGCGTGCTCCTCGTAAACAGAAAGCTCGTAGCTGACATTAAAGTACTGCTTGATGGCATTACTTACAGCATCAAGACGACCATTACCGTTGGCCTCAACCACATGCTCCTTGTCCGCATGAGAGATGGTAACCTCTGCCAGGATACCGTCGATCTGCTTGAAGTGGCAGGCTGTGATCTTGAATACATTGTCGTTGTGAACGTACTTATCTTCAAATATCTGATAGATTCTTGCAGGTGAAAGCTCAGCATGCTCTCTGTCTGAGATATCCTTGATGGTATAGCTGATGTCTGCCTGCATTTCCTTTGGAACCATCATGCCATAGTTTGTCTTGAGGATGTAGCTTACGCCGCCCTTTCCGGACTGGCTGTTGATTCTGATAACGTCTCCGTCGTACTCTCTTCCAAGATCCTTGGGGTCAACAGGAAGATAAGGAACGGACCAGATGCCCTTGTCTTTTTTCTGCTCATGCCAGGAGAATCCTTTGGAAATAGCATCCTGGTGAGAGCCTGAAAACGCTGTAAACACCAGCTGTCCTGCATAGGGCTGTCTCTCATAGATTCTCATTCTTGTAAGTCTCTCATAAGTCTCGCCGACTTCCATGATATGGGAGAAATCAAGCTTTGGATCAACGCCGTGGGAGAACATGTTGATGGCCAGGGTTACGATATCCACATTTCCTGTCCTCTCGCCGTTTCCAAAAAGAGTGCCCTCAATTCTGTCTGCTCCTGCAAGACATCCCAGCTCTGCATCGCTGACACCTGTTCCTCTGTCGTTATGAGGATGGAGTGAAAGAACCACCGCATCGCGGTACTTGAGGTTCTTACTGATGTATTCAACCTGTGTTGCAAACACGTGAGGCATTGCGATCTCAACGGTTGTAGGGATGTTGATGACTGCCTTGTTTTCTTTTGTTGGCTTCCAAACATCAAGAACTGCGTTGCAGACTTCTACAGCGTAGTCCACTTCAGTTCCGGGGAAGCTCTCGGGAGAATACTCAAAAGAGAAGTTTCCTGTGGTCTCTTTTGCCAGCTTATCAAGGAGCTTAGCGCCATCAATTGCTATCTGCTTAATCTCCTCTTTGCTCTTCTTGAACACCTGCTCACGCTGAGCCACTGATGTGGAATTGTAAAGGTGAATGATGGCCCTTGGAGCGCCCTTTACTGCTTCAAAGGTTCTCTTGATGATGTGCTCTCTGGCCTGGGTAAGAACCTGAACTGTAACATCATCGGGAATCATGTTCTTCTCGATAAGGGTTCTTGCAAACTCGAACTCTGTCTCAGAAGCTGCAGGGAATCCGATCTCTATCTCCTTAAAGCCAAGGTTTACAAGCATTGTAAAAAACTCAAGTTTCTCATCGAGGCTCATGGGCTCTATAAGTGCCTGGTTACCATCACGAAGGTCTACGCTGCACCAGATTGGCGGATGATCAAGGTAATCTTTTTTCACCCAGTCGTAGCTCACTTTAGGTGGCATGAAATATTGACGCTGATACTTCTCAAAATTCTTCATAATGCTGCTCCCCTTTTTTATAATAATTTGATGTATTTTATCATCACATATTAATATCGTACTGTTTTATTGATTTATTTATACCCGCAAATGATAAAATCACTCTTTTTTGTTGATAAATATTATGATACCACAATTTTAAACAATTACATCATGGTGAATTTAATGTCTTTTCTTGATGATTATTAATTACACTACCACATGTCAGCTGAAAAAAAAAGCTCCCATGAACGAATAAAGTTCATGGGAGCCGTTGATTTACTTTGTTATTCTACTGTTACTACAAGATTTACTTTGCACCCTCCATCAATTGACGAAGCCGTAATCACTGCCGTGCTGCCTTTTGCAGCAGTCTTTGCGACTTTGATAGTGCCTTTGTTGACAGTTGCAACACTTGTGTTGTCACTAGACCATATCAGGTTCTTATTTGCGCCATACTCGGCTGTAATCACAGGATTCAACTTAAGTGATTTTCCTGCTTTTATCTTCGCTTCATAACCCTTATCTGTTTCTTTCACAGAATTGTTAGTCTTCAACTTAAGTCCGGTTACTTTACCAACCGAAACTACGGTATATTTAGCCTTCTTGTTGCCTTCCACCGTGGTTGCAGTTATAACACACTTCTTGGTAGTCTTTAGAGCTTTGTATGCAATTCTCTCTCCTGCAGCTGTCACAATAGGACCTGTTCCAAAATCAGCATCTGTGAGTTCGCTTGTTCTCTTTCCGATAGGAAGCTTAGCTATTTTTACTGCTCCTGAACTATCTGCCAAAGTCCACTTGATCTGCTTGTTTGTAGCTCCGATCGGATCCCACCGGGCTACTGTCACTACTCCAATGCTGCCCTTCTTTATCTTATTCTTGGTAGCATTCAGAACAATCTTTTTGACCTGAATATAGGCTGTAACATCTATAGATATTTTAAGTGCAGGATTAGCCAGGGATACCGCAGTAACAGTGGCCTTTCCTTCTGCCTTGGCTGTGATCTTGCCAGCAGGTGTAACGGAAATAATGCTATCATCGCTGCTGTAGAATACTACGCTCTTTTGGTTCAGTGTAACATCCTTGTTCTTGGAAGCATTATGAGTAGCCGCCTTAAGAGATGCACTCTTTCCTACAGCGAGAGTCTTTACTGACTTCGTGATCTTTATGTTATCAACTTTAGTTGCACCGGTAGCAGCTGTAACAGTCACTGTGTAGGAAGCAGGTTCCTTTGTGGCATCGTAAAGACTGTCAGCTGGTTCAGCAGTTATGACTGCTGTTCCGGCAGATATACCGGTTACGTTACCCTTAGAATCAACTGTAGCAACAGAAGGAGTATCCGTTTTCCAGGTAAGAGTCTTAACTATAGGTGCCGGTTTCTTTGGTGAAATGTCCGCCGTCAAAGTAAGCTTCTTTCCTGCTTCCACGGTCGTAAGTTTCTTCTTCTGTGAAATAATAATATTGGTTATTGAAGTTCCAACCTTAAGGGTACAGTTAACCTTCTTATTAGAGCCATCTGTGGTGGTAGCTGTAAGTGTGGCTGTTCCGGCTCCAACGCCTCTTACTGTAACTGTGCCTGTTTCCGGATCAACACCGGTTATGGTGATAACCTTGCCTTTTTTATTCTCTGTCCATTTAACTGGCGGTGAATCGACAATATCCGCATCAGCCGACAGAGCTGTAACCTTAACTTTTACTGATTTTCCGGTTCCTATTGAACTGGAAGTCTTATCCAGAATCAGCTTTGTAACAGGCTGTTCCTCAGGAATATCCGGTTCTATTATGGGTTCACCCTCTGCCGTTGCAAATACCGCGCCGCCTGAGAGGGCAACCTTGGTGTATTTGCTATCGCTTCCCTGGGGCTGCCATACCATTACATGCTTAGGAGCCGTCTTATTTCTGGTCTTATACAAAAGAGTCTGTGCATCAAGCTTTTTAACTGTAGGCTTTTGCCCCTCTGCTATATCAGCAAGTGAAACCTTAGTATCTGTCACGCCTACATAGAGCTTCATTCCATCTGTAGCAGGCGAAATATTGCCGTTTATTGTAATTTCAGCATCTTTATATCTTGCCAGATATGCGGCTTTTTCGCCCTGAGTAAGAGAAACATCACCGGAAATAACACCCTTCTCGTTAATAACAGTAACCGAATTGTCCTGCAGCCAGGTTCTTCCCTGTACTGTAAGATTATCTGGCGCAAAGACTGATTCGCTGCCAACAGAAAGATCGCCTGTTGAGCTCACAGAATTAACCACGCAGGCTGCTTTATTTTCAACAATAAACACATCAACTACATTGACTTTATCAATGACAGTAACATCCTCCGGATAGGCTGTACCCACCTGCATTCTCTGGGCAGATACCTTATCTAGCGTAACGGCTCCATAAACGTTCAGGCCGGATGAACCAAGAACCTCCAGTTCGCCATTCTTCATAACTGTTCCTGTCTGAAGAATAAGAGCTTTATTCTGGCCTCTTTTAACAGATAATGTGTGTCCCTGAAGATCAAAGACCACTCTGTCAGTAATGCTTAGTCCTGAGTACTTTTCTAAATTGCTGTAATCCAGAGAACTAACTCCATAGTCCAGGTTTTCTTCATCCAAAGTATAATCCTGAGTCAGGCGGACAACAAAGTGCCTGTCAGAATCCTCCATATACCTGTCAGCAATCCATGTCTTGGTCTCTGCAAAGGTTGCAAAGGCTTTATCAACATTTCCATTTTCATCAAGAACCTGAATGAGACTTTGCTTTACCCTGATCTGAATGTTACTTTCAACACCATTTCCTGTTTTTGCAGTAATAGTAGCTGTTCCGGCTGAAAGACCTCGGGCAAATACACGCCATCCCTCTGATGTCTGACCATATTCGCCTTCTTCCTCATCTGATATTTCCACTACACCTGCCGGGGCTACGCTCCAGGAAACATAACCTGATGCATTATCAGGAGTTACTATTGCTTCGATTGTAGCAATGTCTTCGTCGCCTAAGTCTGTCTTGTCAGCTTCAAGGGTTATGCTCTCAGCATCTACAGCTTTAGGGGCATTTTTATCTACTGAAACAATATATGTAAGTACAAATTCCTCCGGGATAGAGTACTGATTTATCATTTCAGGATTAGTTTCTGAATATGTTACTTCCGAAGGAGCATCAGCAGCTAGAGCCTGAATCTCTACAGTACCTTCTGAAATACCTGTCACAATGCCATCCTGGTCAACATCAGCTATTTCCGGGTTAGCGCTGGACCAGATAATCTCTTTATCTGTTGCATCAAGAGGTTTAACGGATACTATAAGTCTCTCACTTCCTCCCGGGGCAACTATGATATCCGGAGTTACTCCGTCTATACTGATTTCATCGGAAGCAGAACTGTAGTGGTCCATGTTATGTTTTTTGTTCTTATTGATATCTGTTACAGGTGTATACTCCAAGGCCTTGCGATGGAGCGTCTGCAATATGCCATCCTGACTGTAGACTTCTTTGTACATATCTACTGTATTGTTGCTGTTAAGTCCGGTATACCTGTTATTATAGGTATTGCTTTCGCACTGCATATAGGCATTGGCCATGGCATCAGAGTATTGCTTATAAAGGTCATTGTCCCCCTTCACCATCTGACGAAGAATAGTTCCTTGGCGATTTTTAAGTTCAGTATAGGCAGCCATGAACTGTGCATGATTTGAGGTACCTCCGTAAAAATCTTCTACCAAAATCGGGAGTCTTTGGAATGCAATATATTCGTCAGAAGTAATGCCATACTTTGCCTGAAGTTCCGGATCAGATGTAGTAACAAAGCCATCATCTCCTCTTGATACCAGCAGTTCTTCCTCGCGCTGAGGATCATCTGAGAAAAATGAAACATCAGCGCTTACATCAAACAGTCTTAGAAGATCAGCTTTGGTATAATCCTTTTGTCCATAAATATCTGTGCCATCGGAATATCCCAGTACTAATCCCTCTTCCATATCCATCAGCTGATATACATACACCCTCATATGATTCTGATCAATGCTGAGCTCATCCTGAATACCCAAGAAAGTGTCGTGTATCTCACTCATCTTGTCAGCTTCACTTTTCAGGAAATGCTTTGGATTAGACTGTTTATTTACTAATTCCTTGAGACTACTGTCAATTTCAGTGGGCCTGTTAATATCTGTTTTAATATCTTTAACATACTGTGGAACCTGATCGTTATACAAGTTCTTCTCTTTTTTCAGATCATTGTTGTATTCAATCCATGCAAGATCAAAATCAGCTTTTATTTCATTATAGTATTTGATAGTATCGCGAAGGTTCTTGGCATATTCCTCGGATTTTTCCTTAGCGACAGCAAATTCGTTTTCTTTAAATTCCTTAACGTATCGCTCATAACTTTCATATAGAGTAACGTCATTAGGAATTGCGTTGATTATAGCAAGGCATTTGCCAGCCCTGGAATCATTTGCATCAAGGAGCCCCCAATATTCAGGTATTTCTTCCGGATCATCATAACCATACTCATATACAACCTTGTCATAGCCCTTACTATTAGCTGCAAATTCCTGATAGCTGGTATAGTAAGTATCAAAAAGCGTAGGTATGCTATCCATCAAAGTACAGAGTTCTGAAGCTTTTCCCTTTAAATATAAGTCCTTTTTATCAAGATCACTTTCCCATACCTTAAGGCCACTTGGAGGTATTATTTCCCAATATGTATAAAGATAGCTATTGTATTCATTTGTATCATCTGTAAAAGCATAATAACCATCGTAGCTATAATAATCACATTGATCTATCTCAGAGGCCGTACTTACTCTAACTAAACTACTGGCATCTTCCAGGCCATATTTCTTTATCCTGTCTTCATCAAATTCCTTTTCAAAAATCTTAAAGCCAGCTCCCTCTATAGCGCTGTCAATAGCAGCCTGCATAGCAGAAGCCCAGTCATCCATGGCTTTTTCCAGTTCGGCCTTATCCTTCTTCTGCTCATCAGCATAGGCCTGTTCTGCCGCTTCTAACTGTTTTTCAAGGTTATCAATCGTCCCCTGGTTAGGATTTTCTTTTGCCTTTTCTTCCTCTATATCCTCTGAGATATCCGTTATTCTATCCCTCTTATCTAAAAGAGGCTCATAATATGTTGTATATCCGGTTGTTTTTGAATCTACTTCTGCAGAGGGGTTATTTATCTTATCGCCTCTTGCCTCTCTTTCTTTTTCACATTGCTCCCTTTTAGCTTCATCACCGGGATAAGGATTTTCAAGTGTCGCACGTAAGGACGGAGCCTCTTCATCCAGTTCAGCTCTGATCCTGCAGGCCTCATCGTAGCAATTTTGCGCAATTTCAAATCTCTTTGTAACCAGCTGATCAAATACTTTTATAGCCTTAACTGCATCATCAGTTGATACTGTCTTTCCTACAAAAAACTCCTGAATTTTGCCAGAGAGATTAGCTTTGGAATCAAAGAGATCGTAAAGCTTTGTAACCATATCCGTGCTTGCACCTATAGCTTTTGAAGGCCCGGCCATAGTCAAAGTAGGAGTAAGGAAATTACTTACAATAATGGTAATAAGTTCTTTGGAAATTGCATTTACACCCAGTGCCCTTGTCTGAAGGACTGATCTTACCGCCTGATCATAGGCGTAGGTCTTCCCCCAGTTCATGAGGTCCTTGACGGTCAAATATCTCTGCATGAAATATGCAGCTCTGGGATCATCAGAATAATTATTTAGTATATACTCCGCATCACTATCAGGATAAAAAGTAATCACTCCATCGCGAACAGTCTCATAATACTGTTTTCCATAAATATATTTCAGATCGCCCGCATAGCGATCTTCCCACTTCTGGTCCAGAGCTTCTTTTACCGCAGTGTAACCCAGCGCTTCATCAGACCATAAGCCCATTTCGATGGCATAGTTATCTCCAAAGGCTTCCTTTCTCTTACTAAGCTGCCAATAGCGCTTATTAACCTTTCTTCTGTCTCCATCACTCATGGCATTCCAGGCCATGGCATTGAACTTCTGAGACATATAGCGGCTGTCATACCTGACTCCGTCTACTTCATAAATGACGTACGGATTCCAGCCAAAAAAAGTAACGTTGTCATCAATAACCTTGACATTTCTGATACTGGGAACTGTCTTTCTCTCGCCTGCCGCTTGGGAGCGAACTGCAGAAACAGGCACACAGGTTAATACGATGGCAATTGTCAGTAACATTGCTATTATGGAGCGGGTCGTCTTCTTCATAACATCATTCCTTTCCTAGAGCCTTTAGAATTCAAATAAAATTTCAGTCACTAGAGTGAACTATAGTAATATTTTATCAATGAATTCTAAACTCCCTATAAAGGCATGATTATATTTAAAGAAATCTTGCGACAAAAAAGCATGTTGCTCGCAACATGCTCGCGCCGAGCGCGGTTGCATTTATGCAACATATACCTTACGCGCGATGTGCAGATCACTTGGCGAGGTTTTTTCGAGCCTAGTGAAATGTCATACACAGTAGTGCGCATCCATAGCGGAGCGTATTTTATATATTAGGAAATCCGAAGGA
>JAEEGF011802078.1_pt1 | contig 19866 bp, 16 predicted proteins | sample 9134171 | NCBI WGS metagenome assembly JAEEGF01 (sample SAMN16246542, study PRJNA631951) | gut metagenome | biome: gut microbiome; feature: rumen; material: AP-attached | host: Bos | place: Iran: Karaj | collected 2018-10
GGCGTGTTCCACCAGACGGCGGTGGCGGTGTCGGTAGAGACTTTGTCCTCAACAATGTATTTGTCCTTGGGTGAGCGTCCGGTGAATATGCCGGTCATCACGTTGACGGCGTCCAGCTCGGTCAGCTGGCCTTTGTCGTAGCCGGTCAACGAAGGATCCATCTCCCACTCGTATAGTTCTTCAAACGTGGGATTGTAGTGCAGATCTTTGATGTCTTTGATGCCGTAGCTGACCAAGTCTTGTTTTATTTTATCGATATTCATTTTGTTGGATTCTTAATGTGTGAATCGTGTTGTCCATTTGTTTTGTCCTGTCCGTCTTATTTGTGGGAGCGGGCATCCTTGATGGCGGCCTGAGCGGCGGCAAGACGAGCCACGGGAACGCGGAACGGGCTGCAGCTAACGTAGTTGAGACCGACATGATAGAAGAACTCCACGCTGGCGGGGTCGCCACCGTGTTCGCCGCAAACGCCGCATTTGAGGTTCGGGCGGGTGCTGCGACCGCGTTTCACGCCGAGGTCGACTAACTGACCCACGCATTCCTGGTCGAAGGTGTTGAACGGGTCGGCGGGAATGACTTTCTCGTCAACGTATTTGTGAACGATGGCGTTCACGTCGTCGCGGCTGAAGCCGTAGGTCATCTGGGTTAGGTCGTTGGTACCGAAGCTGAAGAACTCGGCCACATCGGCTATCTGGTCGGCTACGAGGGCGGCACGAGGTATCTCAATCATGGTGCCGTAGAGGTAGTTGAACGAGACGCCGTATTTGGCCATAACTTCCTGTTTCACGCGGTCGGCGATGCTCTTCTGGTGGTGCAGCTCGCGGGCGTTGATGGTGAGGGGTACCATGATTTCGAGGTGAGGATCGTGGCCTTCCTTGATGAGTTCGCAGGTGGCGCTGAAGAGTGCGCGGAACTGTGTCTCTGTGATTTCAGGATAGATGATACCGAGACGCACGCCGCGGAGACCCATCATGGGGTTCACCTCGTGGAGGGCATCCACGCGACGTTTCAGCTCCTCAAAGCTCATACCGCGCTCCTGAGCGGCGGCGCGCTGTTTGCCTTCGGTTTGGGGGACGAACTCATGCAGCGGCGGGTCCATCAGACGGAAGGTGAGAGGTTTGCCGTCCATCACCTTGAGGGTGCTCTTGGCGCTCTCCTTGATATAGGGCTCCAGCTCGGCCAGAGCGGCGATGCGCTCCTCGGTGGTGTCGCTGAGAATCATGTTGCGCAGCTTCTCGAGGGGTTTCTCGCTATTCTTGCCGTAGAACATGTGTTCTATGCGGAACAGGCCGATACCTTCGGCGCCGAAACTCACGGCTTTCAATGCATCTTCGGGGTTGTCGGCATTGGTGCGCACGCCCATGGTGCGGTATTTGTCGACAATCTGCATGAATTGTTTGAACAAGGGGTTCTCTGTGGCGTCGATCATCTTGACCTCTTCGTCGTATACCCAGCCCTTGGTGCCGTTGAGCGAGAGCAGGTCGCCCTCTTTGAAGGTGCGGTCGCCGATGTGGACAGTGCCGGTTTCGAAGTCAATCTTGACGGCTTCGCAACCCACGATGCAGCATTTGCCCCATCCGCGAGCCACGAGGGCGGCGTGAGAGGTCATACCGCCGCGAGCGGTGAGAATACCGTCGGCAGCACGCATGCCTTCCACGTCTTCGGGGTTGGTCTCTTCGCGCACCAGGATGTTCTTGATGCCGTTCACGTGGTATTCCTTGGCTTTGTCGTTAGTGAGAGCTATGCGTCCCACAGCACCTCCGGGGCCTGCGGGCAGACCTTTGGCGATGACGGGATGGTTCTTCTCGTCGGTGGTGTCGAGGATGGGGTGGAGCAGCTCGTCGAGTTGGGCGGGGCTTATGCGCATCACCACCTCCTGGTCGTCGATGAGTCCTTCCTTCAGCATATCGGCAGCCATGGTGATGGCGGCCACGCCGGTGCGTTTGCCCACGCGGCATTGGAGCATATAGAGCTTGCCGTCCTGGATGGTGAACTCGATGTCGAGCATATCGTGGAAGTTCTTCTCCAGTATCTCACGGATGTCGCAGAGTTCCTTGTAGGTCTCGGGCATGAGCTCCTGCATGGACTTCATGTGTTTGTTCTGCTCGTTTTTGGTGTCGTCGTTGAGAGGATTGGGAGTGCGGATGCCGGCCACAACGTCTTCGCCTTGAGCGTTGATGAGCCATTCACCGTAGAACTGGTTGTCGCCGGTGGCAGGGTTGCGGGTGAAAGCCACGCCGGTGGCGCTGTTGTCGCCCATGTTGCCGAACACCATGGCCTGCACATTGACAGCGGTGCCCCAATCGTCGGGAATACCCTCAATCTTGCGGTAGCTGACAGCCTTCTTTCCGTTCCAGCTCTTGAACACGGCTTTGATACCGCCTTCCATCTGAGCTTTGGCATCATCGGGGAACTCGGTGCCGAGCACCTCTTTCACCTTAATCTTGAAAGCGTCGGACAGCTTCATCAGGTCCTCGGCAGTCAGCTCGGTGTCGCTCTTATAGTTGTGCTGAGCCTTGTAATCGTCCAGCATATCGTCCAACTGCTTGCGGATGCCCTTGCCGTCGGCGGGCTCAATGCCCTCGCTCTTCTCCATCACCACATCGGCGTACATCATAATCAGACGACGATAGGAGTCGTAAACAAAGCGGGGGTTGTTGGTTCTCTTCAACATGCCGGGGATTGTCTTGGACGAAAGGCCGATATTCAGCACGGTGTCCATCATGCCGGGCATCGAGCTACGGGCACCCGAGCGGCAGCTCACCAGCAGCGGGTTCTCGGCATCGTCATATTTCATACCCATCAGTTTCTCCACGTTGGCCATGGCTTTCCACACATCGTCCATCAGGCCTGCAGGCAACTGGCAGTTGTTCTCATAATAAGCAGTGCAGCATTCTGTTGTAATAGTCAAACCAGCGGGGACGGGAAGACCCAGCAAACACATTTCAGCCAGATTGGCACCTTTACCGCCGAGCAGGTTTTTCATGTCGGCTCTACCCTCGGCAGTCTTGCCGCCAAACGTGTAAACAAATTTCGTCATCTTTTAAATGTTTGTATATTAGTAAAAATATTTAATTGTCCACTATTTTATGAAAATGCAAATATACATATTTTTTTTTATTCGTCAAATTAATCTGACGAATAGTCATCTTTTTAACATATTGCATTTTGCCAATCCTCTCTCCCTATAGACTCCTGTCCATTATCGAAGAAACCATGTAATTGCCTGATTGCATGAATGTGTAAATGCTTGAGTGCTGGCGCGGTCAACTCACTCAAACAATCAAGCAATCAAGTTGAAAACAGCGAAGGCTCCCGCACATGGGGGAGCCTTCCTGCATATCAAGCTTTATTGAAGATGCTATCAGGGATTTTCCTTGGGTGTCACGCCGGTGATGATGAGCTGGATTTTTACAAACTCGTTGTCATCCTTTTTCTTGTTGTCGAAGGCGGCGGTGGCGGCACGCTTGATGTCGGTGGGGGTCATACCGGAGGTCTTGATATTGCCCTCAGGGATGCCGTTTTTGACGAAGAACTCCTTGACGGACTTGGCGCGCTCAAGCGACACAAGCTGGTCGTGCTCGGGGTCGACGCCATAGGTCTGCACCCAGCCCTTGATGGTGAAGGCTACATCGGGATGGTTCTTGAACATCTGCACGTAGTTCATCAGGTTGGAGTCAGACTCGGGGAGCAGCTCGTACTCGTTGCCAAAGAAGATGTCGGTGATGGGATAGACAGTGCCACGCTCGGCGCGGTAGAGTTTCATGCGCATCATGGTGTCCTCTTTGAAGCGGTCGGCATTGAAGTCATAGAAGATTGAGAAGTAGCCGTCGCGCTTGGCGTACATGGTGTAGTTGAATCCGGGGACGAATTTCACGCGTCCACCGCGGAACTTCTCGTTGTGAACGATGACACGGTTGTTGGTGTTTTTCTCAAGTATCGTCAGGTTGACGTCGACATTCTTGCGGATCTTGGGGTCGTAGAATGACACGGGCACCTCGAAGGCCTCCACGAAGATGGACACCTTGATGCTGTGGCCGCTGCCATTGGGGTTGACATTATCGAGCATGATGTAGTACACCTCGCCTTTGCGCACGTCGATGGAGCGGATGTGGCGTTTGGTGGACGCTTTGGTGAGCATAATGTCCTCGGCCTCGTGATACATGCCGATAGTGCCCATTGCGGCAGCCTTTTCCGACTCTTGTCGTGCCACTTTGGCAGCCTCGGCCTTGGCCTTGAGGTCGGCCTTGGCGTCGCCGGTGGATTCTGGTGCCTTGGGACGCTTGGGTTTGGCCAGCAGGGAGCTGTCCACAGCCGAAAGGTTGACAGCCACAGGCAGCACCTTGTTGCACTGGATGTGGTTGCTGAAATAGACATCGGTGTATTTGTACACCACCATGTCGTAGTCGTCGGCCACGTTTTGCTGTGTGACGGCTATGTCGAGTTTGCCGTTATAGGGCACGGTGAACTTGTACCACACCGAGTTGTGCTCAAACTCGGGCAGGTTGGGATGGCGTTTGTCGGCCATCACCTCCATCACGCGGCCGGCACCCTGCGGGGCAGTAGTGGGGCCGAAAGTCTGGTCCACATTCAGGGGAATGGCAAAAAGGCAGTCGTTGCTGTTGTAGGGCAACTCCACCAGCGGTATGGCCGGGGTGTCTTTGGCGCCTTTTTTCCCTTTTTTATTCTTCTTTGACTTCTTGTCTTTGGCAGATTTTGAAGTTTTGGTGCCACTTTTCGTTTTGCTCTGTGCTTGGACATCGCAATACCCAAATATCAGAGTACAAGCGAGTAGAGCCATCAGGAAACGTTTCATAGGTATCTATTTGCTTTATAAAAATCAGTTATATTTCAAAAGGCAAAAATACGAATATTTTTTTAATTGGTATGTTTTTTTTCACAAAAAGAAAAAAAAGAGTGTTGCCCGCTGACGGAAGATGGGTACACTGACGGCAGCGTTGCCGGCGGGGTACGGATGTCCTGTGTCTGTGCCGCAGTATGCCCGGTATCGCTCAAGCGTCGTCATTTATTCGATCGTTATTCGATCGTTTTCCACTCGTTTTCCGTCTCAGAAAGGGAAAAATGAGGGAAACATAACGAAAAACGATAGGATAAAGAACGACGCAACACTGGGCCCGGTGGGTTCACAGAGGAACATTGGGGACAAATATGCGTCACTTTCCGAACGGTGGAGTAAGTTGGCGAAAGGTGGAGCAAAACATCACGGAATAAAAGGTAAATTCTGCGCGAAGCGGCAAGCGTCTCACCGAAAAGTAACATTGCTCCCTCTCGGTCTTTTGCAAAGGTATCAAAGTTTCATCAATGGTCTCGGCAAAGCCTTTGAACGGCAAGTGTTCACTTCTCTGCTACGCTATCGGATATTATACTAAAACGGAGCCGTGACCGTTGGGTCGCGACTCCGTTTCCATTATTAGATATGAGGTTACTTGGCGTCTGACTGGGCGGCAGGGGCTTTCAGGTATTTGTCGAACCAGTCGATGAAGTTGCGGTGCCAGAGGAGGCTGTTCTGCGGGCGGAGCACCCAGTGGGTCTCGTCGGGGAAGTAGAGGTAGCGGGCATCGAGGCCACGGAGTTTGGCGGCATTGTAGGCAGCCATGCCCTGGGAGGCCACGATACGGAAGTCGAACTCGCTGTGGACAACACAGATGGGAGTGTTCCATTTGTCCACGAACAGGTGAGGCGAGTTGGCATAGGAGTGGGCTGTCTTGGCGTTCTTTTCCCAGTAGGGGCCGCCGAGGTCCCAGTTGGTGAACCAGTACTCCTCGGTTTCGAGGCACTGCTGCTCGAAGTTGAACATGCCGTTGTGGGCAAGGAAGGCTTTGAAGCGGTGGTTCTCGTTGTGGCCGGCAAGCCAGTAGATGCTGTAGGCGCCAAAAGAGGCTCCGCAGGCGCCTATGCGCTCGGGGTCGATTTGAGGTTTGTTCTGTGCGAAGTAGTCGGTGGCGGTCATGTAGTCTTTCATGCAGAGTCCGCCGTAGTCGCCGCTGATTTCCTCACACCAGGCGGTGCCGAAGCCGGGGCATCCGCGACGGTTGGGGGCGATGACAAAGTAGCCTGCACCGCTCATGACTTCGAAGTTCCAGCGGGTGCTCCAGAACTGGGACACCATGCTCTGGGGGCCTCCTTCGCAGAAGAGGAGAGCAGGATAGGTCTTGGTGCTGTCGTAGTCGTAGGGATAGATGAGCCATACGAGCATCTCTTTGCCGTCGGAGGTGGGTATCCAGCACTCTTCGGTGCGGCCCATGCGCACCTGGCTGAGCACGTCGTTGTTGATGGCGGTGACTTGACTGCCTTGCTGCTCGGTTTTGTCGAGCTGGTAGTGGAAGATTTCGGAGGGGTGCTGCATGCTCACTTCGTTGGCATAGATGTCGTTGCCATGGAGGGTGAAACCATTGATGTCATGGCAGCCCTTGGTGACTTTGCGGACAGTCTTGGCGGCGACATCGAAGGCGAAGATTTCGTTCATGCCGCGGTACATGACAACGGCTGCCAGCTGGCTGTCGTCGTCGCTCCAGCTGATGCCGCTGACCCCATAGTCAAAGTCGGCGGTGTAGTCGGTGCGCTGGTTGGTGGCGAAGTCGAGCACCATGAGGCGGAGTTTGTCGCTCTCGTAGCCGTCGTGTTCCATGCTTTCCCAAGCAATCTTGGTGCCGTCGTGGCTGAAGACGGGGTTCTGGTCGTAGCCCATGATGCCTTCGCTGATATTTACAGTCTTGCCATCGGCGATGGTATAGACATAGATGTCGCTGTTGGTGCTAAGCGCATAGTCCTTGCCGGTTTTGGCGCGGCAGGTGTAGGCAATGCGTGTGCCGTCGGGCGAGAAGTTGAACTGCTCTACCCCACCCCACGGGCGCATGGGGCATTCGTAGGGTTTGTCGCCAATGACATCGACGGCGGCATCGAGGTCGACAGCCTTGGCTGAGAGGGGGGCAAGGAAGATGTGGGGGTATTCGTCCACCCAGCTGTCCCAGTGGCGGTACATGAGGTCTTCGTTGATGCGGCCGGTGGTCTGGTCAAGGCCGGAATAGAGCTTGTCGATGTCGGCGGGACGCTGGACGGGGAGGTCGCTGATGTAGAGGATTCGGTCGCCTTTGGGCGAGACTTTGAAGCCTTCGAGGCCACTTTCCACCGTTGCCAGGACTTTCTCGGACTGCTTGTCGATTTTCATGGAGACAATGCTGCTGCCACGGGCAAAGAGGATTGTGTTGTCGTCGAGCCATACGGGATTGAACTCGCTTTCGGGGGTGTTGGTGAGGCGGACGGTCTTTCCTTCGTCCTTAAGGTTTACGAGATAGAGTTCAGCGTTGCCCTTGTTCTGGGATATGCTGTAATAGGTGTTGGTGTAGACCAGCTGGGAGCCGTCGGGACTGACTGCGAACTCGCCCATCTTGCCAAGTTTCCACATGATTTCGGGTGTGAAACGCCCATTTTCAACTTTCACATCGGGTTTGCCGATGACGTTGTCGAACTCTTGTTTCTTCTTGCAGCCTGTTGTCAGCATCAAGGCTGCCGCGAATAGGATAAGTACTTTTTTCATATACTCAAGGATTATTATTTTTTGCAAAATTACTACTTTTTTCAAGAACAGAGAAAAAAACTTGCATGAATTCATGGAAAAGTAGTATTTTTGCAAACTGAAAAAACACGTGTAACAAGGCATAAATGTACGCAGAAGCATTTGACAACCAAAATGTAGCGACATTCCGAAGATGGAGTGCCGAAGCACGCAATATTGTGTTGCTTTCGCATATGAACGCCGACGGCGACGCCTGCGGGAGCCTACTCGGACTTGCCCTGATGATGGAACATGCTTCGGAAAAAGGGTGCCGTGTGACGCCGATATTGCCCAATGGATGCCCCAAGAATTTCACTTGGCTGCCGGGTGCGGAGCGCATTGTGAGCGGCGAGAGCCAGCAGGATTTCTGCCACACTGCCATCAGCGAGGCCGGGCTTATCGTCTGTGTCGACCTCAGCTCCGCCTCACGTACTGATATGCTGCAGGACGAGCTGCTGCAAGCCAAAGGAAAGAAGGTGCTGATTGACCATCACCACAATCCCTCGGCCGACCAGTTTGACATTATCTTCTCCGACCCCCATATTTCAAGCACCTGCGAACTGGTGCTGTGGCTTTCGCAAGCCATGTGGGGCTGCCGACACATGGATTCCGATGTGGCGCGATGCCTTTATACCGGCCTGTCGACCGACACGGGCGGTTTTGCATTCAGCTGTGACCAGCCCAGCTGCTTTGAGGCCGCTGCAGTCCTGGTGAAGTATAACATCGAGCCTGCCGAGATTCACAACAGGATTATCAACACCTTTAGCCTGGACCGGATGAAATTCTATGGCTTTGCCTTGAGCCAGCGGATGCGCGTATATCCCGGCAAACGGGTGGCGCTGATGGCGTTCAGCCTTGACGACCAGCGACGGTTCGGCGTAGGCGGCGAGGACATGGAGGGGCTGGTGAACTACACCCTGATGATGAAGGAGATTGAGGTGGGGGCACTGCTGCGTGAGGAACCCGGACGCACAAAGGTGTCGCTGCGTGCCAAATATGGCGTTGATGTGAACCGGTTAGCCGCACAACTGGGTGGCGGCGGACACACCAAGGCGGCCGGAGCCACATGCCTATTTCCTTTTGATGAAACCCTGAAAGCTGTGGAAAAGCTTTTGGGTATCGAGAATGAAGAACCCATAAACCTATTGCCGGCATGAAAAGACTTGCTTACACCTTGATTACGATGCTGGCAGCGACCATGATGCTAGCGGCCTGCAAAGACCGCACGCCGGTGATTGAAATATCTCCCGACAAAAGCACATTGGTGAAGGAGAACATGATAAACGCCAACCGCGTGGTCATCCAGTCGGAGAGCACACAGATTGACGCCTATTTGGAACGCCGCGGATGGCAGATGAAAAGCCTGCCCTGCGGTGCATTATACAGGATGAAGAGTGAAGGGAAAGGCGGCTTGGTCCAGCCCGACGACACTGTCATCGTTACTTACCGGCTGGAAGCCCTTGACGGGACACCGTTCTACACCCGCCAGACCGACACCCTGGTGGTGGGTCGGCGGCAGGTGACCGTGGCGCTGGACGACCTGCTGCAGCAATTGCGCTATGGAAGCCAGGCGCAGATGATTGCCCCGTCCAACAGCGCTTATGGAGTGGTGGGCGACGGCGACCGCGTAGCGTCACGGACAGTAATAGTGTACGACATCAACGAAATAAAAAAGAACAAATAAAATTAAATAACAGTAATCACACAAAAAAATGAAAAAAACATTATTGATTGCCTCTTTGGCATTGACATTCGCTGTTTTCATGGCAGCATGCAATTCTTGCAACTCAAACAAGTTCAAGCAAGCCGAGAACGGACTGCTATACCGCTTTGAGACCACCAACCCCGAAGGCGCACAGCCCCAGGCCGGCGACGTGCTGGTTGGCGAACTCCTTCTCCGTCTGGAGAACGACACCCTGTTCACCAATGTCGGCAACGCCGACCGCATCTTCCAAGTGGCTGAAAGCCCCATGTTCAAAGGCGACATTCTGGAAGGTCTGCTCATGATGCATGTTGGCGAGAAGGCCATCTTCAAGATTCCCGCCGACTCTATCGGCAACTTCATGCAGGAGAGCCAGATGCCCCCGATGTACAAGAAGGGTGCCGGTCAGTTCTTCTACTATGAGATTGCCCTGATGGACATCGTCACCAAGGACGAGCTGGCTCAGGAACAGGCCAACTTCATCGAGGAGATGAACCAGCGCAAAGAAGAGGAGCCCGCCACGCTGGCCAAGTATATTGCCGACAACAATATCACCGTCAAGCCCACCAAGAGCGGCCTCTACGTCATTGTGAACAAGAAAGGCACCGGTGCCAAGGTGGCTGCCGGCAAGAAGGTCTCCGTGAACTACACCGGCCGTCTGCTCGACGGTACCCTCTTCGACACCAGCCGCGAGGCCGATGCCAAAGCTGCCGACAAGGTACAGCCCGGCCGTACCTACGAGCCCCTTACCTACACTGTTGGTGCTCAGTCTATGATTAAGGGTTGGGACGAAGGCATCATGGGTCAGCCCGCCGGTAGCGAAATCACCCTCGTTATGCCCTCCGAACTGGCTTACGGTGCACGCGGTGCCGGAAAAGACATCCTGCCCTACAGCCCCCTGGTGTTCAACCTGACTATCGAATCTGTTGAATAAAGAAACTATGACTATAGATGGCGGATAGTCTCTCTGTCCGCCATCTATTCATATTTAGCACTGCATAATCATGAAGAATATTGTCATCTTTGGCGCACCGGGAGCCGGGAAAGGCACCCAAAGCGATTATATTGTTGAACGTTTCGGCCTCCAGCATATCTCCACAGGCGAGCTGCTGCGAAAAGAAATTGCCGACAAGACCCCTCTGGGTTTACGTATCAAGGACATCATGGATGCCGGACAGCTGGTCAGCGACGACATCGTGGTGGAGATGATTGACAATGCCATAGCCCACAACGACTGCGGCATTCTCTTCGACGGGTTCCCCCGCAATGTGGCCCAGGCCGAGATTCTTGACAAGCTGCTTGCAAAGCATGGCCGTACCATCACCTGCATGATACGCCTCGACGTCCCCCGCGAGGAGCTGATACACCGCATGCTGGAGCGCGCCAAGACCAGCGGACGTAGCGACGACAACGAAGAGACAATCAACCACCGGCTCGTTGAATACGAGAGCAAAACCCTTCCCGTGGCCTCCTACTACAACAAGCAGGGGAAAGAGGTGCTAATCAACGGACTTGGCGACATCAAGCGCATTTCGCAGGACATAGCCACTGCCATCGAAAAGCAATAGAGCCCTTTATTTCAAGAAACACTTCCTTGTCGAAAACGTTCCACAAACAGCACTGAATCATGACCTCAAACTTTGTAGACTATGTCAAGATACTTGTCCGCTCCGGCAAAGGCGGCGCCGGCTCGGCTCATCTGCTGCGTGTAAAATACAACGCCAAAGCAGGGCCTGACGGCGGCGACGGAGGCCGTGGCGGGCATGTAATCCTGCGTGGCAACAGCCAGCGGTGGACCCTCCTGCATCTGAAATACACCAAGCATGTCTTTGCAGAAAACGGCCAGAACGGAGGCGACAACCTCCGAACCGGGCGCATGGGTGCCGACCAGATACTTGATGTTCCCTTAGGCTGCATTTGCCGAGATGCCGAGACCGGCGAGTTCTTAGGCGAGGTGACCGAGGACGGACAAGAGGTCATCATTGCCAAAGGCGGCCGCGGTGGATACGGAAACGACCACTTCAAGTCGCCCACCAATCAGACCCCCCGCTATGCACAGCCCGGCGAACCAGCCATTGAGCGATGGATAATCATCGAACTCAAGGTGCTGGCAGACGTGGGGCTTGTAGGATTCCCGAATGCAGGCAAATCGACGTTCCTGAGTGTTGTATCCGCCGCCAAACCGGAGATTGCCGACTACCCCTTCACCACTCTGGTGCCCAACCTCGGAATTGTCAAGTACCACGATGACCAATCGTTCTGCATAGCCGACATCCCCGGCATCATAGAAGGCGCCAGCGAAGGAAAAGGACTTGGGCTCCGCTTTCTGCGACACATAGAACGGAACTCGCTCCTGCTCTTTATGGTCAGTTGTGAACAGCTCGACATTGAACGGGAATACAACATATTGCTTGAAGAGCTGCGCCGATACAACCCGGAGCTGCTTGACAAGCAACGTGTTCTTGCCGTCACGAAAAGCGACATTATCGACGACACCATGATGCAACAGCTGCAGGAGCACATGCCCAAGGACATTGAGACCATATTCATATCCGCAGTTACCGGATACAACATACAGCAGCTGAAAGACATCCTATTCAAGAAACTGAATGCCGATGACCGACTTGATTGAACTTGACACTTCGGTTTTCTACTGGATTAACCACCACTACAACCCCGTCGCCGACTGGGTGCTATGGATTGCCAGCCAACACTGGGCGTGGGCGGGTGTGCTCATCGTGGCATTCTGCCTCACCACCCTGCGGCGCGAGCCCGGCAAATGGTGGATTGTCCTATTAGGCATCCTCTTCTGCTTTTTATTGTCCGACAGAATCTCTGTGCTCTGTTTCAAGGATGTTTTCCAACGGCTGCGCCCATGCCAGACACTGGAAGATGTGCGCATGTTCCGTACCTCGTGCGGAGGGCTGTATGGATTCGTGTCTTCCCATGCCTCCAATGTCTTCGCCCTTGCCCTGTTTCTCAGTCTGCGTTTCCGCAAGAAAGCTGTTCACCGCTGGCTATTCCCAACACTGATTTTCCTTTGGGCGGCCGTTGTGTGCTATTCGCGGCCCTATCTGGGAAAGCACTACCCCGGTGATGTCATCTGCGGTGCCTTGCTTGGCCTTGTCATTGGAGCTATTGTTTACTTCATCACCCAAGCCATTGACAACATGGCAACTAATGTAATGGACAGAAAAAAAAGTGCACGACAATGAAACAAAAATGCAACTTTTACGTTAATAACAGCGTGCTTACTTATTTCAAAGATGTATTTGACGGGACGTCTCCTTTCAAGGGGGCGTTCTCGTTTTATCAGACCTCATCTCCTTCAAAACAATAAAACACAGACACCATGAACTTTTTGGACATCATCATCGCCATTCCGCTCATCTTCTTCATCTATAAAGGATGGCGTCGTGGCATCATTTTTGAGATTGCCGCCCTGGCGGGAATTCTTGTAGGATGCTGGGCGGCAATCCATCTCTCCACATGGATTGCAGAGCTCCTCAACCTGCAAGGCGAAGGCTCCATACTCTTTGCTTTCTTCATTGCTTTTATGGGAGCCGTTGTGGGGGCCTATTTTCTGGGCAAAATGGTCGAAGGGCTTGTTAAAATGGTCAAAGCACAATTTCTCAACAAACTGCTGGGGTCGCTGGCCGGAATGCTCAAATGCCTGCTTGTCATCAGCATTCTGCTCAACTTCATCCTGCTCATCGACCATAATCATGTAATCATCACCCCAAAGGCTCAGGAAGAGAGCGTCCTCTATAAACCCACCTATAAAATCGGCAACAAACTCTCCGCCTCGCTGAAGACCTATCTTGTCAAGAAACGCGAAGAACTGGCCAGCAAGAACAACCCTGAAAACCCATGCTGATTCTCGCCCCAATGCAGGGACTCACCGAGCTTTTGTTCAGGAAAGTGTACCACAAATGCTTTCCTGGAGCACTTGACTACGCCATCTCCCCTTTCCTATCCCTTACCCATGGCAATCTGACCGAAGCATGGGATAAGATCGACGACGTGCTGCCCGAGCCCAATTGCGATTCCATACCCGTGGTTCCTCAGATTCTGGGCAAAGAGCCTGTGGAATTTATCGAACTCGCCAACCGGCTCCACGAGATTGGCTACAACGAGATTAACTGGAACATCGGCTGCCCCATGCGGCGCGTCACCGCCAAACACCGTGGCAGCGGCATCCTCCCCTACCCCGACGAGGTGGACCGCATCCTTGGCCAGGTGATTCCTCAACTGAAACCGCGCCTAAGTGTCAAGATGCGCCTCGGGCTGAAGTCCCCCGACGAAATCTTCAACCTTATACCCGTTCTAAACAACTACCCCCTGCTCAATGTCACCATCCACCCCCGGACCGGTCGCCAACAATACACCGGCCAAGTAGACCTCGACACCTTCAGTCGGGCGCTGCCTCTCATTCGCCACAAAGTCATCTACAACGGCGACATCTGCACTCCCGCCGACTTCCACCGTATCAGCCAGCGGTTTCCCATTGTTCACGACTTCATGATTGGGCGTGGCATACTCTACGACCCTCTGCTCCCCCTCAAAATTAAAAACGACCAACCCGATGACCTCGATGCCACCCTCCTCTTTGTCCAGGAGCTGCTCCAGTCCGTCAACGCGCTCCCCATCCGAGAGAAAAGCCGGATGCGCAAAGTCAAAGAATATTGGTGCCTTATACGCCGTAGCCTCTCAATCACCGAGCAACAGGCCATGACTGTCCTCCATGCCCAAACCCCGCAAGAAACAACCGCACGCATACACGACCTGCTCCAATCTCTAAAAAAATATTAACAACACAAAATAAAAGCATCAAAAACACGTTACCAACTTTAATGAAACGACGAATCCTTTATATCATCCTCTTTCTGCCACTGCTTATGGCAACAGTAGGCTGTCATAACGACAGACCTGCAAACGACATGACCGACGAGGAAATCCTCAATGTGCTTGACATCAAAATCCACAAACACCCCAAAGACGACAACCTCTACTACGACCGTGCCAAAATCTATCTGAAACTCGACCGCGTCAATGATGCCATCGCCGACCTGAGCCGCGCCGTATCCATCAACGACAAGGAAATCAAATACCATATGCTTCTCGGCGATGCCTACTTTGCCAACGGTGACGTAGAGCACAGCTACAAAAGCCTCCAGCGTGCACTCGAACTGGAGCCCGAAAGCCAGGAGGCCTACCTCAAACTCGGCGAGATAGCCTATTACAGCCGTGACTACGACCGTGCCATGGACAATCTCGGCAAAGTCACCGCCAAAGACCCGCAGAACCGCACTGCCCTCTTCATGAAAGGCTTTATATACAAAGAAACCGGCGACACCGCCAATGCCATCCAGCTACTGCGCAAAGTCTGCGACCTCTACCCCGACTATGAACCCGCCTTCGAGGAACTGGGCATGCTCTTTGCCTCACGCCACGACCCGATGGCTCTCGAATATCTCGGCACAGCCCTCCGTATTGAGCCCCAGAACACCAACGCCCTCTATGGTATGGCCATGTACTACCAAGAGCTCAACAAACCCGAAAAGGCCGAGGAAATCTACAAACAAATCCTCGACATCAACGACAACCACAAGGAGGCCTGGCACAACCGCGGATACATCGAAATGTTCACCTACGGAGACTACCCCGAAGCCATCAACTACCTCACCCGAGCCATCCAGTGCGACAGCTCCTTCATCGAGGCTTGGACCAACCGCGGATGCGCCTACGAACTCATGGGCGACAAACAGCATGCACGCGAAGACTTCCAGTCGGCCCTGCAACTCGACCACACCTTCCAGCCCGCCATCGACGGTCTGAGCCGTGTCAAATAACCCACAGCAAAACAATAACAAATCAATATATCAAAATATCATGAGCACACTAAAAGGACGCAACCTCATTTCCATCACCGACTTCTCCAAAGAAGAATACATCGAGGTGCTGGACATTGCCGAAGGTTTTGAGAAGAACCCCAAGCAGCGCATTCTTAGCGACAAAGTTGTCGCCACCCTCTTCTTCGAGCCCTCCACCCGCACACGCCTGAGCTTCGAGAGCGCAGCCAACCAGCTCGGCGCACGCATCATCGGTTTCAGCGACCCCGGCGGAACCAGTGTACAAAAGGGCGAATCGCTCCACGACACCATCGTTATGGTATCGAGCTATGCCGACCTCATCGTCATGCGAAACCCCAAGGAAGGGTCCTCGCGCTACGCTTCCGAAGTGTCCACCGTACCCGTCATCAACGCCGGCGACGGTGCCAACCAGCATCCCACCCAGTGCATGCTCGACCTCTACTCCATCCGCAAAACACAAGGCACACTCGAAAACCTCAACATCGCCTGCGTCGGCGACCTCAAGTATGGCCGCACCGTACACTCCCTCGTCCAGGCCATGTGCAACTTCAATGCCACCTTCCACCTCGTCTCCCCCACCGAGCTCAAGCTTCCCTCCTCAGTCAAGATGAGCATCAAGGATGCCGGACTCAATTATTACCAGTACACCGACCTGCAGAGTGTTATACCGATGGCCGACATCATCTACATGACCCGCGTCCAACGCGAGCGTTTCCCGGACCCGTTAGAATACGAGCGCGTCAAAGACAGCTGCATCCTCTCCGCCTCCATGCTCAAAGGCTGCAAGCCCAACATGCGTGTCCTGCACCCGCTGCCGCGCGTCAACGAGATTACCACCGATGTGGACACCACACCCTATGCCTACTACTTCCGCCAGGCTCAAAACGGGGTCTATGTCCGCCAGGCTCTCATGGCCGCCATTCTCGGTGCCAAATAACAACAAAACAATTCACTATTCACCAGACACAAATCACATACCATGGATACAAAAAAAGAACTCGTCGTCTCCGCTATCGAGAACGGCACAGTAATTGACCATATCCCCACCGAGGCCGTCTATCGCGTCATCCGCATCCTGGGCCTGGAAGACTACAAAGACGAAGTGCTCATAGGCAACTACCTTCAAAGCCCCAAACTGGGCCGCAAAGGCATTATCAAAATCAAAAACAAGCACTTCACCAAGGACGAAGTGAGCAAAGTAGCCCTTGTGGCGCCCTTTGTCACCATCATCACCATCAAGGACTACAAGGTCATTGAGAAATTCGCCACCGAAATCCCCGACCACGTAGAGAACTTTGTCAAATGCGCCAACCCCAAGTGCATCACCAACGCCGAGGCTGTACCCACCAAGTTTGACATCGTCGACAAGGAGAACCTCAAACTCCGCTGCCACTATTGCGAGAAATTCACCACCAAGGAAACCATCCACTTCATCCAGTAGACAACTCCGGCACAATGGCCGTCCCGCCATGCGCCAAAAACAGGACTATCATGAAAAAGTACTACGTATCCCTCATTCTGCTGACCATTGTCTTGATTGTGGCTGCTTTCTGCACATTATGGTTCGCACAGGGCGTGTTCCAGACCATTATGCCGTTCATCCCGCTCTACTTTGCCGTCATCACCGGACTGCAGCACTATGCCGTGGTCAAAAGTTTCTATAAAGACCCGCGCACCTTTGTCAAGAACTTCCTCGGACTCACTGTCGGCACACTCTTCCTTCACCTTGTTGTCATCTGCACATGGTCCCTCACCCACATCCCCGAAGCCCGCACCTTCATCCTGGCTTTCTGCATCTGCTACATCGCCTACCTGACCTTCGAGACCATCGCCTTGATTCTCCTTATCAAGCAACAACGCAAACAACAAAAATAGCCAACTCTCCGCCGTTCACCGCGAGCGGCACACAACAAAAAGGGCAGCCACCACCAAGTGACTGCCTTTTTTTTCGTCCCTACAGGTTTACCGGTTTACTAATTTCTTATACACTACACCCTGCGGAGTCTGGAGTGCAACAACATAAACTCCTGCACGGGGCAAAGCCAGAGTAATGCTGTCGCCCGACACCTTGCGGGACTCCTCCACCTGACCTGTTACACTGTAAAGTGTCATCCAGCTTACAGGCACACCGCCAAACTCCACTGTGCAGTGTCCCTTGGCAGGGTTGGGGCTAAGCTTCACCTGCCGGGCATACACCTCGTTTATCGACTGGTCGTGGGGTGTGACCGTATCAGTGGTGAACTGCAAGAAACCCCAGAAACTGGTAGCCGTGTCACCACACTCCGAGCGCACATAGAAGTCATACGTTGTGCCAGGGGTCAAATTGGTCAAGTAAACCACACTGTCCATGACAGCTGCCCGTATGCCTCGACCACGTACAAAACCTGCCTCGCCATACTCAATCATCCACTTGTCGGGAACCACTGTGTTGTGCCATTTCACCATTGCCATAACCTGGTTTTTGTGATCCACCTCCACATCATACACCCTGCCGCACGAACCGTCATACTGCACCAATATCAAGCTGTCGATATACAGCCTCGACCCCCTAGCGCGGTTCTTTCCGTTAGTCGACGACAAAGCAATAATCACCATCGAATCAGCCTCGACAAAAGCATACTCGGCCGGGAAATACTCGTTCAAAGTATAATATTCCATGTAGAAGGGCTCGTAATTCACAGTGTCGAACAACTGAAACAGATTCTTCGACCCAGCGCCCACCAGCATGCGCTTGCCCAATTCCTGGTTATAATAAGTACCCAGAGCCAGCACCGTGGCATTGTCGTCGATATCGCCGCTGCCATTGCCGTCTACATACTTGAACATGCCCCTCAGCTGCTTGGGTTCAAATCCGTTCAACGGGAATCCGCCAGTGATATAATCATTCAAGTCGGACGTGTCAATCATATCCAACAGCCACGAGAGATCACTGCCCCCCTCCGAAGCACGTTCCATCAACGGAAGAATCCGCATCAAATCCACCTCTGCATTCACAATCACCGATGGGATAACCTCGCCCAGCAGCGATGAATCAATAAACGAAGTGGCCAGCGAATAAGCTATAGGCGAAAGTACATCTTCCAAAAGGAACGACTCGGCCACCAAACCCGAATGACCTTGCGGAGCAGTTAACGTGTCGCGCGAAATCTTGGCCACCGGCACAGAGAAGTTCAACGGCAGCGTGAAACCGGAATAACTCACCGTGTCATTCACCGAATAGGTAGGCACGTGCCATCCCTCGGGCAGCGTATACGAGCCATACAGCGGGACTGGCAGGAAACCCATCAAAATGGTGGTATCACCGGGATAATCATTCCAAATCTCAAAATCGCCCATAGGCACTGGAACAATCGAATCTGTGGTCTGTGCCTGCACCCTGCCCATCTGGCCGGCAACCAGCGCACACACTGCAATAATTGAAAAGAACTTCTTCATATACAATAAAATATAAGTTTAATAACCATTTATTCAAACTGCAAATATACAACTTTTTTTGCTAATTCAAAAAAAAGTAGTACCTTTGCATCACCAATCGAAAGAGCAAACCACTCATTACTCATTGAAAATCAAAGGAGAGGTGCCGGAGTGGTCGAACGGGGCGGTCTCGAAAACCGTTGACCAGCTTGCTGGTCCCAGGGTTCGAATCCCTGCCTCTCCGCTGAAAAAGGACGCACGATGCAAATGCACCGCGCGTCTTGTTTTTGCAATCTTCCCTGCACGACAATCCGTGAAGACGAACATCCAGTGAATGTTCGTCGATAGCGAAGCGGAGGAATGAACGCTTGCCGTTCATAGGCTTTGCCTTCTCCAAAAGTCCCTCACTTTTGGAGTGTGCATAAAAAACTATTGATGTAACTTTGTAAAAAAAATAAAAACGACAAATCCCTTGAATTTGTCGTTTCCGTACCGCATACCAGAGTCGAACTGGTGATCTACTGCGTGAGAGGCAGTTGTCCTGGACCACTAGACGAATGCGGCTCATGTTGGACGATTTCTCTCTTGAAATCGGGTGCAAAAGTACAACTTTTTTTTGAATTGACAAACTTTTGCATCAAAAAAATATCACTATTCACCATAACACTTTTGCAACAAGACGGTTACAATCAAAAATAATTATACCTACACACCATGACAACGGTGCAAAACAGGTAAAACAAACGCCCTTGGAAACAAAAATCAACCTCCTTCTGATGTAATCCGACAATACCGAACAAAACACACTGATTGCAAGCCATCTATAGCAAATAAAGTTGTTGTCATTCCAGTAATAGCCATGTTTTTTGATATTGTCAGTTTGCATGTTAGTCCTAGCTACGAGCTGATTGACCCGCACGAGTTTAGAGATAAGAACTAAGAGCCAGGAACTGTGGCATACAATCCTGGTTCTTATCTCTTACTTCTTACTTTGCTTTTTGCCGCTTCGCGCATAATTTACTTTATTTTCTGTGAGGGATTACGCCATCTTTCGCCACCTTTCGCCAGCGTTCCGATAATGTCGTATATTTGTCCCCAACATAAAAATTGAAAATTGAAAATTGAAAGTTGAAAGTTTCTGTCGCACCCGGATAATTCTCAACTCTCAACTTTCAACTCTCAACTTTCAACTCTCAACTTTCTAGGATTGATGTTACGTCGTTCTTTATCCTATCTTTTTTCGTTATGTTTCCCTCATTTTTCCCTTTCTGAAACGGAAAACGAGTGGAAAACGATCGAAT
>JAEEGF010881003.1_pt1 | contig 19860 bp, 17 predicted proteins | sample 9134171 | NCBI WGS metagenome assembly JAEEGF01 (sample SAMN16246542, study PRJNA631951) | gut metagenome | biome: gut microbiome; feature: rumen; material: AP-attached | host: Bos | place: Iran: Karaj | collected 2018-10
CATGGACTGCGCCGTCGAAGGCTGCGACTTCACCCTCAGGGAGGAGCACAAATGGGGTCGCTGGCATATAGTAAATAATCCCAATGCGAACCGTCCCGGAGGCGCGTATCAGGAATGCGAAGTCTGCGCCGCGCAGAAGACCTGGTCCAAGACCTATTACGAGCTGCACACCCATCCCGTGAATGTGAGCGACGGAAGCTGCGATACCGATTTCGCCGGGGAGGGAGCGACCGTCACGATTACTCCGTATAAGATCGACGGGAAGAAGCCCAGGGCTGCTATTGCCCGCATACACTATGACCTTACAAGGAGCGGTCAGGAAACGCAGTACGATCTGACGGAAACTATTCGCGTTGCCCCGGAAAGCTCCGGTTCCGAGACTGTCTTCGTTTTCCAGGTGCCGAAGTCGGGCAAGGATCCGAAACTGAACGGCGCCACAAGGGATTATAAGTCGAATCCGATAGAAGTCGCCCTCACATATACCGAATGCAGCCATCCCGAGAGCTCTTGGGAGACTGCGGGCGAGATCGAAGCCGGCTGCGAGACCGACGGCTACACGGGCGACACGGGCTGCGGCATCTGCGGTCACGTCATGGAACATGGCCGTTACGTCGCCCCGACCGGCCACGGAGAACCCGTCCCCGCCGAGGAGAACGTCTACGCGCGCAATTCCGACGGAGATATAATCTACAACACCAGGAGCGGATACGACGTGCCGGTGTATATCATTCACGCGGCCGAGGATGTCTACTGCGACGACATCTTCTCGCGCGGCTGCTACAGCGGCGACCTGGTATGCCCGTACTGCGGCGAGCTCCTCGAGACGGGACATTACAGTCCCAAGCTGCACATGTGGGTGCTGGTAGACGACGCCGACCCGTCATATAAGCAGTCTCTGCTGGACGAGGGACTCAGGGAGTCCTGCGAGCCCGGGCCCGGAGTCAGGGGCTATACCGGAGATCAATTCTGCATCTACTGCGGAGACGTGAGGTACGGAAGATCTATCCCCGCTCTCCCCGTGGAACCTGACATAACGCTTGGAGATGTCAACCTCGACGGGACTGTCGACTCGAAGGATCTGACGGCGCTTGCCAGGCACGTCGCCGGTATACAGATCCTGAGCGACGACAGGGCGCTGGCAAACTCCAACGTGAACGGGGATGATTCCGTGGACGCCAAGGATCTGACAAAGCTCGCCAGGTTCATGGCGCATATCATAGACAGCCTATAGTGAAAGGAGAAATTACTATGAAGAAAGCGCTTGTCGCGTATTTCAGCGCCAGCGGTGTCACCGCGAAGCTCGCCGGGCGTCTCGCCGGCGCCATAGGAGCGGATCTTTACGAGATCGCGCCGGAGACCCCATATACGAAGGCGGATCTCGACTGGAGAGACAGGCAGAGCAGAAGCTCCGTGGAGATGAACGACAGATCGAGCCGCCCCGCGATCGGGAGCGCTCCGGCCGACGTCGCCTCCTTCGACGTGGTGTTCGTCGGCTTCCCGATCTGGTGGTACAGGGAGCCGTCCATAATCGATACCTTCCTTGAAAGCTATGACTTTGCGGGCAAGACCGTCGTCCCGTTCGCGACCTCGGGGAGCAGCGGCATGGGCGATTCCTCGAAGATAATGCAGGAGCTCGTACCGGGCGCCGTGGTCGAGGAGGGAAAGAGGTTCCCCGCCTCCGCCTCTGAGTCTGAGCTCAAAAAGTGGGCCAAGGGCTTCCTCGCCTAAGGACGCGGGGCTGTTTCCCGCGAAAGCAAACGCAGCTGTAAAAAGACCCCGCAGGGATATCTCCCCGCGGGGTCTTGGTTTGCTTTAACGCTTGAGCCTTACTTCTTGAAGCAGAGTCTGACGCTGCCGTCCTCTTCGTAGCTCACGACGTCCTTCTCCATGTCGAGCGCGGAGATGTCGTCGAAGAAGTCCTTGATGGAGGCATAGCGGGGCTCGTACTGGTCGATGATCGCCTTGGCGCAGGCGGCGTCGTCCTTGAGCAGCTTCTCGGCGACGAGGAGCTGAGCCTTGATGCCGTTGATACACAGCCTCTCGGGATCGGCGAGGATGTAGTCGATGCCGTGGCCGGTGCCGGTCGCTCCGGTGGTCTGGAACTGGACTCCGGGCATCACGCAGGTTAGGTCGCCGAAGTCGGAGGAGCCGGTGCTCCAGGCGTCGTAGTCGAAGGCGACTCTTTCCTTGCCGACGAGCTCGCCGCAGGTCTCCTCCACGAGCTGCATGAACATCTTGTCGTGGATCTCGGGGGAGTAGCCGGGCTTGTCGTTGATATTGAGCTTGCAGCCCATCGCGGCGGCGGCGCCCGCGAGAGCTCTGTTGAACTTGAGGTTCTCGCGCTTCATCGCCTCGATGCTCCTGCCGCGCACGTAGCTCTCGATCACCATCTCGTCGGGGATGATGTTGACCGCGCAGTTGGCTCCCTTGAGGATCGGGTGGAAGCGGATGGTATCCTTCTCCTGGAGGGTCTCCCTCAGGTCGTTGCAGGCCTGGAGGCCGAGCATGGCGGCATACTGGGCGTTGATGCCCATGTGCGGGGCTCCGCCGGCGTGGGAGGACTTGCCCTTGTAGGTGATGGTCTTGGCCATGCAGCCGTTGTTACCGAGTCCGCAGGTGAAGTCCACGGGCTTGTCGCTGCTGCTCTGGTGTACCATCATCGCCATGTCGACTCCGTCGAAGTAGCCTCTGTGCATGAACTCGACCTTGCCGCCCATGTAGCTGATGGTGCCTTCCTTGATGAGGCCGCTGCGGAACGCGAGCTGGATCATCTCCTCGGCGGGGACGAGCATGAGCCTGATGGTGCCGCAGAGCCCGTCGAGCATTCCGGGTTCCTTGAGGGCCGCGGCCATGCCGAGCATGCTGGCTGCCTGGGCGTTGTGGCCGCAGGAGTGGCACATTCCGTTGACGGATTCGGGGTGGTTGGCGATGTCCAGAGCGTCGAGCTCGCCCATGATGGCGAGGGTCGGGCCGGGCTTGCCGGTTACGATGTCGGTGTAGAAGCCGGGGATCTTGCCGAACTTCGGATCCTGATCGGCTCTTACGAGCTCGTATCCGAGCGCCTCGAACTTCTCGATCAGATACTCGTTGGCGGTCCACTCGGTGTATCCGGTCTGGGGATGCTTCCAGATGAATCTTTCGGCGTCGAAGGTGAGCTGTCTGTGCTTCTCGACGCTCTTGATGATGAGTTCTTTCTTGTCTGCCATTCTTCTACCTCTTGAAAAGTAAAACGCGGATAAGTTTATTTGGGTCATGATACCCGAATAATATAACACAAAGCGTGGACTTTCGAAAGATTTGACAGGGACAGACACAAAAATATATAATGATTCGCCGCACGGGGCGCTCCGGGCGGTCAGTTAAGAATGCAGAAAGGAAGATATCCTTATGATAAAGAAAACAGCGGCGGTAATATGCTGCATGGCGGTCATACTGGCGGGAGCCTTCGCCCTGAAGGCGGCCGAGCCCATGTCCGCTTACGGAGAGGGCGCGGTGCCCGGCAGCGCCGACGATCCCGTGGTCACCAGGAGCTACGTCTCGGATCAGATCAGCTCCGCCAAGGAGGAGCTCAAGGAGAGCATGGAGATCATGTCGATAAGGCTCGACGGGATCGACGGGAGGCTCACGGCTCTTGAGCCCGCGGAGGGCAAGACCCAGACCTCTACCAAGCCTTCTAAGAGAGATGACGACGATCCCATCGTGGACGCGCCGGAGAAGTCTTCTTCGGATCAGGGCGCGACTGCTCCTCTGGTCTTCACGGTCGTGGAGGTCCCCGAGGGCGGCAGGCTCATCGGAGAGATGGGCACGGAGATGATACTCAGGGCCGGGACCGCGGTCGCCATAGACAACGGAGCCGACGGCATCACCGACCTGACCTCAGGGCTCGACCTCAAGTCGGGCGAGAACGTCGTAAAGAACCACATGCTCATCATCCCGAGGGCGGACGGGCGCGGCATCAGCTGCAGCACCCACTGCTACGTGATGGTCAAGGGCGGCTACGCCATAGAGTAAGGCGGGCGCCAGGTACCGATGTCCAGAGAACAGATGCGAATACTCGGCATCCCCGTCGACAGGCTCGACATGGAGGGCGCGCTCGCGCGCTTCGAGAGCTTTCTGAACGGCGAGGACTGCCGTATCATAGTTACCCCGAACTCGGAGATCGTGCTCAACGCCACGAAGGACCCCGGGCTCGCGGAGATCATTGAGCGCGCCGACATGGTCATCCCCGACGGGATAGGCCTGGTCCACGCGTCGAAGATCATCGGAAAGCCCCTGAAGGAGAGGGTCACCGGCGTGGATTTCAGCTACGCCGCTCTTGGCCTGCTCGCGGAGAGGGGCGGAAGCGCGTACTTCCTCGGCGCCAAGCCGGGCATCGCCGAGAAGGCGGCGGAGAAGCTCTGCGGGCAGCTTCCCGGTCTGGTCTGCGCGGGCTGCCGCGACGGATATTTCAAGCCGGAGCAGGAGGAGGAGATAGCGGAGGAGATCAGGTCCTCGGGGGCCGACTTCCTGCTCGTTGCGCTCGGCTCCCCCAAGCAGGAGAGGTTCATGTACGCCCACAGGGAATCGCTCGGAGTGAAGGCCGCCATAGGAGTAGGGGGCTGCTTCGACGTGTGGTCGGGGACTCTGGAGAGGGCTCCGGAGTTCTACAGGGACCACGGACTCGAATGGCTTTTCAGGCTCAAGCAGGAGCCTAAGAGGATAGGCCGCACCGCGGCTCTGCCGCTGTTTCTCATAAAGGTGCTATTGCACGGGAGGAAAGATGGAGATAAGTAAACTCATCGACACCGCGCGGGTGATCCGTCAGGACATCATCCGCGAGATCTACAGCGCCAACTCCGGACATCCGGGCGGGTCTCTCTCCGCTGCGGACATCGTCACGGCGCTCTACTTCGAGGTCATGGACATCGACCCCGAGGATCCCAACAAGCCCGGCCGCGACAGGTTCGTCCTGTCGAAGGGCCACGCCGCCCCGGCTCTCTACGCCGCGCTGGCTGAGAGGGGCTATTTCCCCCGAGAGGAGCTGCTCACCCTGAGGAGGACCGGAAGCCGCCTGCAGGGCCACCCCTCGATGAACAGGCTGCCCGGCCTCGACATGTCCACAGGATCCCTCGGCCAGGGCATTTCCGTCGCCGTCGGAATGGCTATCGCCTCCAAGATGGACGGCAAGGGCAGGGTATATGCCCTCCTCGGAGACGGCGAGCTTCAGGAAGGCCTCGTATGGGAGGCCGCTATGGCAGCTGCCCACTACGGGCTTGACGATCTCTGCGCCGTGGTCGACCACAACGGGCTTCAGATCGACGGAAAGAACGACGACGTCATGAAGGTGATGCCTATAGACGAGAAGTTCAGGGCATTCGGCTGGAACGTCATCTGCATCGACGGGCACGACATGGCTCAGATCGTGGACGCCTTCGCCGCCGCGAAGGAGTGCAAGGGCAAGCCGACCGTCATAGTCGCCGAGACCCACAAGGGACAGGGCGTGAGCTTCATGACCGATAACGCCGGCTGGCACGGCAAGGCTCCCAACGAGGAGCAGGCGCGCCTCGCCATGGAGGAACTGGGAGGTGTACTGTAATGGCTGACAAGATCGCTACAAGAGACAGCTACGGCAGGGCTCTTAAGGAGCTCGGAGCCGAATTCCCCAACATGGTAGTACTCGACGCCGACCTCTCCGGATCAACCAAGAGCGGCGAGTTCAAGAAGGCCTTCCCCGAGAGGTTCTTCAACGCGGGCATAGCCGAGGCCGACCTCATGGGCATGGCCACCGGCCTCGCGCTCTCCGGAAAGATCGCATTCGCGTCCACCTTCGCGATGTTCGCGGTCGGAAGGGCTTACGAGATCGTCAGGAACTCCATCGCCTACACCGGCGCCAACGTCAAGATCTGCGCCACTCACGCCGGGCTCTCCGTCGGTGAGGACGGAGCGAGCCACCAGTGCCTCGAGGACATCTCTCTGATGAGGGGGCTTCCCGGCATGACCGTGCTCGATCCCGCCGATGACGTATCCGCGAGGAAGCTGCTCAGGCTTGCCGCCGAGATGCAGGGCCCCGTGTACATACGCCTCGGAAGGGCGGCCGTCCCCGTGGTCTATCCCGAGGACGCCGACATCAGGATCGGCAAGGCCGTCTGGCTCAGAGAGGGCTCTGACGTCACCATCATCTCCAGCGGCTGCGTGCTCGATCAGGCTCTCGCCGCCGCCGACGCTCTCGCCGAGGACGGCATCAGCGCCGGAGTGCTCGACATGCACACCGTTAAGCCCTTCGACGAGGAGGCTGTGCTCAAGGCCGCCAGAAGCTCCGAGTGTATCGTGACCGTCGAGGATCACTTCGTGACCGGCGGCATCGGAAGCGCCGTCGCAGAGACTCTGGTAAAGCACGGCATCGGCTGCAGGGTCAAGACCCTCGGCGCCCAGGACCGCTTCGGACAGTCCGGAAAGCCGGCCGAGCTCTTCAGGGAGTACGGGATCGACGCCGCCGGCATAGCCGACGCGGCTTCCGCCCTCGTCACCACCGTCAAGCTCCACGCCGCTCCCTAAGCGGCATCCGGCTTCTGCGGAAAGGGGATGCTCCGGCTGAGACCGACGCACTCAGTCTCCGCCCTGGGCGGCGCTTGACCGAAAATGTAAAATACTGTAAAATCCTCCCGTAAGGGGGGATTTTATGATGTTCAGACGAAAGAGAGAAAGGCGGGCGAGAAAGCGCGTCGCCGTGTACGGCGCCTGCCCGGGAAGCGGAGCCGCCTTCGTGTCCCTGGCGCTCGCGTGGGGCATGACGCTCGAAGGCGCGGGCGGAGGGGAGGTCTCTCTCATAGAGCTCGGCCCCGGCAAGCTCTACGCGGCGCTGGACCTGGACGCCCGCTTCGGGGCGGGAGGCTTCAGGGCATATGAGGATGAGCTCACGGAGATGAAGGGAGTGGGGGACGTAGACAACCGGCTCTACGGGATCCGCCTGCTCGCCAGGAGGAGAAACGGCAGGGAGCTCGGAGAGGCTGAGCTGATGCGGGCGGCGCACAGCGTCCCGGGGGAGAGCTGCGTGCTCTGCTGCTCGGGGCTTCCGGAGGAGCTCGGCTTTCAGGTGCTGGCTGCCGCGGAGCGCCGGGTGCTCGTGGTGGATCCGCTCCCATCCAAGCTCGCCTCGTGCTTTTCCGCCATAGGGCGCTTCAGACTTGACTTTCCGGACGGCATCATCGCTGTCAACCGCATGAACCCCGGAGTGTACAGGGGAGAGCTCAGGGAGCTGCTCGGGACCGCGGACTGGTCGGAGATCCCCGCGCTGCCGGCCGAGCTCATATACAGGGCGGAATACTCGGCGAGCCCGGTCTTCGAGCTTAAGAAGGCCGCCCCCATACTTAAGCAGCCGGTTTTGGAGCTGCTCGGTCGGCTCTGAGCGCGCGTATATCGAATGTGCGGAGGCGTGTCTTCATTTTTGGAGATACGCCCCCGATTTTTATTGATAACTCCTCTTCTATGAGATATAATTTTCAAGGCTAAAAATAGCAATGCATTTGCTTGGTTATGTATTTTTAAGGAGAGAAAGACATGGCAAAGAAATTCAAAACCATGGATGGCAACACCGCTGCGGCGTATGTGTCCTACGCATTCACCGACGTTGCTGCTATCTTCCCCATCACCCCGTCTTCTCCCATGGCTGAGACCGTCGACGAGATGTCAGCCAGAGGAGAGAAGAACATCTTCGGCCAGCAGGTAAGGGTCGTCGAGATGCAGTCTGAGGGCGGCGCCGCGGGCGCTGTTCACGGATCCCTCGCTTCCGGCGCTCTGACCACCACCTACACCGCTTCTCAGGGTCTGCTCCTGATGATCCCGAACATGTACAAGATCGCCGGCGAGCTCCTTCCGGGCGTGTTCCACGTTTCCGCCAGAACCCTTGCCGCTCACGCTCTGAACATCTTCGGCGACCACAGCGACGTCATGGCCTGCCGTCAGACCGGCTTTGCCATGCTGTGCTCCTCCTCCGTTCAGGAGGCCATGGACCTCGGCGGCGTAGCCCACCTTTCCGCCATCAAGGGCAAGGTTCCCTTCATCCACTTCTTCGACGGATTCAGGACCTCTCACGAAGTCCAGAAGATCGAGCAGATCGACTACTCCGTATTCAAGAAGCTCATCGACATGAAGGCTGTCGAGGAGTTCAGGGCTCACGCTCTCAACTCCGAGCACCCCGTCATCCGCGGAACCGCTCAGAACCCCGACATCTTCTTCCAGGCCAAGGAAGCTTCCCAGAAGTACTACAATGAGCTCCCCGCCATCGTAGCCGACTACATGGAGAAGATCAGCGCCGAAATCGGCAGAGAGTATCACCTCTTCGATTACGTCGGAGCTCCCGACGCCGAGAACATCATCATCGCCATGGGCTCCGTCTGCGAGACTATCGAAGAAGTCATCGAGAAGCAGAACGCCGCCGGCGAGAAGTACGGACTCATCAAGGTCAGGCTCTACAGACCGTGGGCTCCCGAGTATCTCAAGGCCGTCATGCCCAAGACCGTAAAGAAGATCGCCGTCCTCGACAGGACCAAGGAGCCCGGCTCCCAGGGCGATCCGCTCTATCTCGACATCAAGGCCATGTTCTACGGCGAGAAGAACGCTCCCGAGGTATTCGCGGGCAGATACGGACTCGGCTCCAAGGACACCACCCCCGGCATGATCGTCGCGGTATACAACAACCTCAAGCAGGCTGAGCCCAAGGATCACTTCACCCTCGGCATCTACGACGACGTTTACGGCAGCTCCCTCGAGACCGTCGACATCGCCACCGAGCCGGAAGGCACCGTCCGCTGCAAGTTCTGGGGTCTCGGCTCCGACGGAACCGTAGGCGCCAACAAGCAGGCCATCAAGATCATCGGCGACGAGACCGATCTCTACGCTCAGGGCTACTTCAGCTATGACTCCAAGAAGTCCGGCGGAATCACCGTTTCCCACCTGAGATTCGGAAAGAACAAGATCAAGTCCACCTACCTGATCACCGAGGCCGACTACGTAGCCTGCCACAACCAGGCCTACGTCCACAGCTACAACGTGCTCGACGGACTCAAGAAGGGCGGAAACTTCCTCCTCAACACCGGCTGGACCGATGAAGAGCTGGACAAGGAGCTCCCCGCCTACATGAAGAGATATATCGCCAACAACGATATCCAGTTCTACACCATCGACGCCGTCAAGATCGCCAGAGAGATCGGACTCGGCGGCAGGATCAACATGATCTGCCAGACCGCGTTCTTCAAGCTGGCCGACGTCATCCCCATGGACGACGCCATCAAGTATCTGAAGGATTCCATCGTCAAGTCCTACGGCAAGAAGGGCCAGGACGTAGTCGAGATGAACTGGAAGGCCGTTGACGCCGGCACCGACGCCCTGCACAAGGTAGCCGTTCCCGAGTCCTGGAAGACCGCCGAGGACGCTCCCGCTGCCGAAGGCAAGAAGGAAGTTCCCGAGTTCATCGAGAAGGTAGTCATCCCCATGAACCGTCAGGAAGGCGACAAGCTGCCCGTCAGCACCTTCGTCGGCATCGAGGACGGCACCTTCCCCAGCGGCACCGCCGCCTATGAGAAGCGCGGAGTAGCCACCATGGTCCCGCACTGGGATGTCACCAAGTGCATCCAGTGCAACCAGTGCTCCTTCGTCTGCCCGCACAGCGCCATCAGACCCTACCTGCTCGACGAGGCTGAGAAGGCCGCCGCTCCCGCGGGATTCGAGACCAAGCCGGCCACCGGCAAGGAGCTCGCCGGCCTTCAGTACAGGATGCAGGTATCCGTGCTCGACTGCCTCGGCTGCGGAAACTGCGCCGACATCTGCCCGGCCAAGGAGAAGGCTCTCACCATGGTCCCGCTCGAAGGCGAGCTCTGCCAGGCCGAGAACTGGGATTACGCGGTAGAGAAGGTGGAGCAGAAGGACCTCATGCCCAGGACCAGCGTCAAGGGCAGCCAGTTCGCAGCTCCCTACTTCGAGTTCTCCGGCGCCTGCGCAGGCTGCGGAGAGACTCCGTACATCAAGGTAGTCACCCAGCTCTACGGAGACAGGATGATGATCGCCAACGCGACCGGATGCTCCTCCATCTGGGGCGCCTCCGCTCCGTCGATGCCTTACACCGTCGACAAGAAGGGCCACGGCCCCGCGTGGTGCAACTCCCTCTTCGAGGACAACGCTGAGTTCGGTCTCGGAATGGCCACCGGCGTACGCCACATGAGAGAGAGGATCAAGACCCTCGCCGAGACTCTCGCCGAGGATATGCCCGAAGCCAAGGCCTGGCTCGAGGGATTCGAGGACGGCGCCAACACCAGGAAGCTCTCCGAGGCGTTCGAGGAGGCCCTGAAGGCCGCCAAGTTCGAAGGCGAGAAGGCTGAGGCCGCCGCTGAGATCCTCGAGAAGAAGGATTACCTGGTCAAGAAGTCCATCTGGTGCCTCGGCGGCGACGGATGGTCCTACGATATCGGTTACGGCGGAGTCGACCACGTGCTCGCCTCCGGCGAGGACATCAACGTCCTGGTATTCGATACCGAGGTCTACTCCAACACCGGCGGACAGGCCTCCAAGGCCACCCCGGCTGCCGCTATCGCCAAGTTCGCGGCTTCCGGAAAGAAGACCAAGAAGAAGGATCTGGGAATGATGGAGGCCAGCTACGGCTACGTCTACGTCGCTCAGTGCGCTATGGGTGCCGACAAGAACCAGTTCATGAAGGCCATCCAGGAAGCTGAGAGCTATCCCGGTCCGTCCCTCATCATCTGCTACGCTCCCTGCATCAACCACGGCCTCAGGACCGGCATGGGCAAGAGCCAGCAGAACGAGAAGGACGCCGTCGATTGCGGTTACTGGCATCTCTACAGGTTCAACCCGCAGCTGAAGGCTGAGGGCAAGAACCCGTTCAGCCTCGACTCCAAGGAGCCGACCGCCAGCTTCAGGAACTTCATCATGGGCCAGGTCAGGTACACCTCCCTGCTCAAGGCCTTCCCGGACAAGGCCGAGGCTCTGTTCGAAAAGACCGAGCAGGACGCCAAGGACCGCTACGAAGGCTACAAGAAGATGGCCGGAAAGTAGTCTGAAGGACTGCGTTGAAGCAGCCGGGCGGACAGCCTCCGTTCAGCTCTGAAAAGCCAGAAGGGCGCCCCTTCCGAGAGGAGGGGGCGCTTTTGCGTCCGTTTAAGGCCTCCGCAGCCGTGAACTTGCAAGAGACACTTGCAAAAATGCCGGCTTCGTGGTAATATTTCGCGCGCATGTATTATCACGCGACGGAGGTCTCATGGAAATAGAGATGAAATACAGCGTTCCCTCGAGGGACGCCGCGGACGATATCTGGGAGGACTGCTTCGCCTCTCCGCTCGCCGACAGGGGCAGCGCGGAGAAGGTCGTCATGAAGGCGGTATACTTCGACACCCCGGACAGGGTCCTTGCCGCTCACGACGCGGCAGTCAGGGTCCGCTCCGAGGGCGGGATCAGCTTCGCGACCCTCAAATGGAACGGAAGGTCCGAGGACGGGCTGCACGAAAGGGAGGAGATCAACGTCCCCGTCTCGGGCGAGAGCTCGTTCATAAAGCTCGATTCCGACATGTTCTCCGAGAGCCCCGAGGGCAGAGAGCTGATGAGGCTCACCGAGGGGAAGGAGCTCATAAACCTCCTGGAGACCAGGTTCCTCAGGCGCCGAATGAGGCTGGACTTCGGAGAGAGCGTCATAGAGCTCGCGATCGACACCGGGAGCATCATCACCGACGCCGGTGAGGCGCCGATACTGGAGCTGGAGCTGGAGCTCTTCGCCGGGGACTCCGGCGATCTCAAGTCGCTCGGGTCCGAACTCGAGGAGAAATACGGGCTCGCGCCGCTGAACGTATCCAAATTCGGAAGGGGCCTCGCTCTTTTGAGCGCTTGAAGCTCCGCCCGAACTGTGATAAACTAATAGACCGTCTGATAAGTATTACTGATATGGAGGATCGATATATATCATGAAAGCCGAACTGCTTAGCAAGAAGGACAACACCGCAGAATTCAGCATGGATTTCACCGCTGAAGAGTTCGAGGCCGCTCTCGCCCGCGCGTTCAAGGAGAACAGAGACCGCTACGTGGTCGACGGTTTCCGCAGAGGCAAGGCTCCCCGCAGCATCATAGAGAAGAGATTCGGAGAGGGCGTATTCTTCGAGCCCGCTCTCGATATACTCTTCCAGGACGGATACACCGCCGCCCTCGATGAGCTCGGACTCGAGCCTGTGGACCGTCCGGCCCTCGACTTCAAGGAGGGCACCCAGCTTGCCAAGGGCAGCGGCGTGTTCACCGTTATAAAGGTCGCCGTGGCTCCCGAGGTCGAAGTCACCAACTACAAGGGCATCGAGGCTGAGCGCCACGTCAAGAAGGTCACCGACGAGGACATCCAGAAGCAGCTGGAGGCCGTTCAGAAGCAGAACGCCCGCCTCGTTGACACCGACGAGCCCGCCGTCACCGGCGACACCGTCATCCTCGACTACAAGGGCTTCGTAGGCGAAGAGCAGTTCGAGGGCGGCACCGCCGACAACTACTCCCTCAAGCTCGGCTCCGGCCAGTTCATCCCCGGCTTCGAGGATCAGCTCATCGGCGTCAGAGCCGGCGAGGACAAGGACGTAGTCGTGACCTTCCCCGAGAAGTATCACTCCAAGGACCTCGCGGGCAAGGAGGCCGTCTTCAAGTGCACCTTACACGAGGTCAAGAAGGAGGAGCTTCCTGAGATCAACGACGATTTCGCCGTAGACGTCAGCGTCCACGACACCCTCGAGGAGTACAAGGCCGACATCCGCAAGATGCTCGAGGAGGCCGCCGAGGGCGCCGCCGAGTATGACGGAAAGAACAACGTCATGGAGAAGCTCTACGAGACCAACAGCTTCGACGTTCCGCAGATCATGATCGAGGACGAGACCGACAACATCCTCCGCGAGTACGAGTCCCAGCTCTCCGGCAACGGCATCTCCCTCGAGATGTTCGCGAGCTTCAGCGGCAAGACCGTCGAGCAGCTCAGAGAGGATGTCAAGGGCGACGCCGAGAAGAGAGTCAAGACCAGGCTCCTCGCCAAGGCTGTAGCCAAGGCTGAAGGCCTCACCGCCACCGATGAGGACATCGACAAGGAGATCGAGGACATGGCCAAGCAGTACGGCATGACCGTCGATCAGATCAAGCCGATCTTCTCCGGAGACAACGCCCGCGCCATGAAGGAAGACATCGTCATGCGCAAGGCCATCGACTTCATGTACGCCAACGCCGTCTTCACCGACATCGAAGAGACCGAGCCCGCAGGCGAGGAGCCTGCTCCCGAGGCCGCTCCCGCCGATGCGGAGAAGACCGAAGCGTAATCTCAAGCGAAAAACTCATTTTGGCGGGACTTTTGCGGCCCCGCCAAGATTTTATTTACAGGAGGCATAGAATATGAACCTTGTACCCATCGTAATAGAACACAGCGCGAGAGGCGAGAGATCCTACGACATCTATTCGAGACTGCTCAAGGACAGGATCATCATGCTCTCCGGACCCATAGACGACGAGACCGCGTCGCTGGTCACCTCCGAGCTGCTGTTCCTGGAGTCCGAGGATCCCGACAAGGACATCTTCCTCTACATCAACAGCCCGGGCGGAGTCATCAGCTCCGGCATGGCCATATACGACACGATGCAGTACATCAAGCCCGACGTCTCCACGATCTGCATAGGCATGGCCGCCTCCATGGCCGCCTTCCTGCTCTCATCCGGAGCGAAGGGCAAGCGCTTCATACTCCCGAACGCGGAGGTGATGATCCACCAGCCCCTAGGCGGCATGCAGGGCCAGGCGGCGGACATGAAGATCGCCGCGGAGCACATCATCAAGATCAAACGCAGGATGAACGAGATCCTCGCGGCCAACACGGGCCAGAGCATAGAGAGGATCGAGGCCGACACCGACAGGGACAACTACCTCGACGCCTCAGAGGCGCTCGAATACGGCCTCGTCGACAAGATAGTCACTAAGAGGTGATCATGACGAGATACGACAGAGAAAAGAATATAGTTTGCTCCTTCTGCGGGCGTCCCGTCTCCCAGGTCGGAAGGATGATAGCCGGCCCCGACGTCTACATCTGCAGGGACTGCCTCGAGGAGGCCTACAAGACCCTCATGGCGGAGGAGCAGCAGGACGTCTCTCCCGAAGCGGAGGGCGAGAGCAAGCTCCCGACTCCGAGGGAGATCGCGGCCATACTCTCCGACTACGTCATAGAGCAGGACAGGGCGAAGAAGATACTCGCCGTGGCCGTTTACAACCACTATAAGCGCATCAGGTCGGCCGAGAAGGCCGGCAGGGGCGGCGACGACGTCCAGATCCAGAAGAGCAACATCATTATGATAGGGCCCACCGGTTCGGGCAAGACCCTGCTCGCGCAGACCCTCGCCAAGGTGCTCAACGTTCCCTTCGCTATAGCCGACGCTACGGCTCTCACCGAGGCGGGCTACGTCGGAGAGGACGTGGAGAACATACTGCTCAAGCTGCTCCAGGCTGCTGACTTCGACGTCGAGAAGGCCCAGAAGGGCATAATCTACGTCGATGAGATCGACAAGATCGCGCGCAAGGGCGAGAACGTCTCCATCACCCGCGACGTATCGGGCGAGGGCGTCCAGCAGGCGCTGCTCAAGATACTCGAGGGCACCGTGGCCAACGTTCCTCCCCAGGGAGGGCGCAAGCACCCGATGCAGGAGTTCATACAGTTCGACACCACCAACGTGCTGTTCATCTGCGGGGGCGCCTTCGACGGCCTCGACAAGATCATTCAGCGCAGGATAGGAGAGAAGACCATAGGCTTCGGCGCGGATATAGTCTCGCAGAAGGAGGTCGACTCCCACATACTCGAGAAGATCCAGCCCGAGGACCTGCTCAGGTACGGGCTCATCCCCGAGTTCATAGGAAGGCTTCCGGCCATCGCGACCCTCGACGAGCTCTCCGTGGACGCTCTGATGAGGATCATCACCGAGCCCAAGAACGCCATCATCAAGCAGTACATCAAGCTTCTTGAGATGGACGGCGTGGAGCTCGAGATGACCGACGGCGCTGTCAGGCGCATAGCCGAGAAGGCCATAGAGAAGAAGACCGGAGCCAGAGGACTCCGCAGCATCATCGAGCAGATGATGACCGAGATAATGTTCGACATCCCCTCCAGGGCGGATGTCTCGAAGGTCATAGTGGATGAGAGCACCGTGGACGGAGCCGAGCCTAAGGTGGTCCTAAAGACCCCGGAGGCGGCTTAAGGCGCCCCGCATCCCCAAGGAGGCAAAATGAGCGACGAATTCACATCCGAGATCATGTCGATGCCTCTCATAGCTCTGAGAGGAGTCAACGTCTTCCCTCAGACCGAGGTCAGGTTCGACGTTGAGAGACAGAAATCCATACTCGCCATAGACACGGCGATGAACGAGGACGGACTCGTGTTCCTCGTGAACCAGAAGGACCCCGAGGTGGATCTTCCCACCGCGAAGGACCTCTATACAATGGGCACCGTCGCGAAGATCAAGAGGGTGCTCAAGCTCCCCGGAGAGCACATAAGGGTGCTCGTGATAGGGCAGTACAGGGCAAGGCTCAGGAGGATGCTCTATGAAATGCCCTATTTCCACTGCAGCGTGAGCCGCATAGACGACATAGCCGGCGAGCCGGGCCCCGAGGCGGAAGCCCTCATCAGGACCTGCGCCAACCTCTACGGCGCCTACAGGAAGGCTCATCCGCGCTTCCCCTCCGACGAGTTCCATGGCTTTGAGCGTCCGGACGATCCGGGCTACATCGCCGACTTCGTCGTCACCCAGATGGACATCAAGGCCTCCGAGGCTCACAAGGTCCTGATCGCTCAGGATCCGGTCAAGAGGCTGAAGCTGGTCGTCAAGTACCTTGTCCGCGAGACCGAGATATCCAAGCTCGAGGGCCAGATCAACGAGAAGATCCAGACCAGGCTCACCAAGGCCCAGAGGGAGTCTTACCTGCGCGAGCAGATCAAGACCATTCAGGAGGAGCTCGGAAACAAGGAAGACATAGGCGCGGAGACCGCGGAGTGGAGAAAGCAGCTGAAGAAGCTCAAGCTCCCGCAGCAGACCGCCGCCAAGATAGAGAAGGAGATAGACAGGGCTGAGAAGCTCCCGTCCTACGCTCCGGATCTTTCCGTGCTCAGGACCTACATCAACACCGTTCTGGAGCTCCCCTGGCACAAGAGGAGCGCCGTCTCCATGGACATCGCCAGAGCCCAGGAGATCCTCGACGAGGACCACTACGGCCTCGAGAAGGTCAAGGACAGGATACTCGAGTATCTGGCTGTCCAGACCCTCGCCAAGGACCTCAAGAGCCCGATACTGTGCCTCGTAGGGCCTCCGGGAGTGGGCAAGACCTCCATAGCGAGATCCATAGCCCGCTCCGTGGACAGGCAGTTCGTCCACATGTCGCTCGGCGGCGTGAGGGACGAGGCGGAGATCAGGGGACACCGCAGGACCTACGTCGGCGCCATCCCCGGCCGCGTCATGTCCGCGATCAAGGAGTGCGGTTACAGCGATCCCGTCTTCCTCTTCGACGAGGTGGACAAGATAGGCAGCGACTTCAGGGGCGATCCCGCCTCCGCGCTGCTCGAGGTCCTCGATCCCGAACAGAACAAGGAGTTCATGGATCACTACCTCGAGGTCCCGTTCGACCTCTCGAACGTCATGTTCATCACGACCGCAAACACCACTGACACCATCCCGAGGCCCCTCCTCGACAGGATGGAGGTCATAGAGCTCTCGGGCTACACCTCCGAGGAGAAGCTCAACATAGCCCAGAAGTACCTGATCCCCAAGCAGATCAAGGCCAACGGGCTCAAGCAGAAGAACATATCCATCCACAAGGACGCGGTAGAGGAGATCATCAACTCCTACACCCGCGAGTCGGGAGTCAGAGGCCTCGAGAAGCAGATCGCGGGCGTCTGCCGCAAGGTCGCGCGCATGATAGTCGCGGGCGACGAGAGCAGGCAGGTCGTCACGGCGAAGAACATCGAGGAGTACCTGGGCAACAAGCGCTTCCACTACGACAAGATCCTCGAGAAGAACGAGATCGGAGTATCCACCGGCCTCGCCTGGACCGTCGTTGGCGGAGATACTCTCTTCATAGAGACCGCCTGCATGCCCGGCTCCGGCCATATCCAGCTCACCGGCCAGCTCGGCGACGTCATGCAGGAATCGGCCAAAGCCGCTATAAGCTACATCCGCGCGCACGCCTCGGATCTCGGAGTCGACGAGGAGTTCTACAAGAACAAGGACATCCACATCCACATCCCCGAGGGCGCGACCCCCAAGGACGGACCCTCGGCGGGCGTCACCATGTGCGTATCCGTGCTCTCGGCTCTCACCGGAAGGGCGGTGCGAAAAAACGTCGCCATGACCGGAGAGATTAGCCTCAGGGGCAAGATACTCCCCGTCGGAGGTATCAAAGAGAAGATGATCGCCGCCCACAGGCTCGGGATCAAGAAGGTCCTGCTGCCGGCGGACAACGAGAGGGATCTCGACGATCTTCCGAAGACCGTCCACGAGCAGATGGAGTTCGTCCTCATAAGCGAGGTCGGCGACGCCGTCCGCGAGGCGCTGATATGATAATATCGAGCGCGGAGTTTCTGACCTCCGCCGCGAAAAAGGGCCAGTACCCTCCGGAGGGCGTGCCCGAGATAGCCTTCGCGGGACGCTCCAACGTGGGCAAATCGTCCCTGCTGAACCTGCTGACTGGCCGCAAAGGCCTCGCCAAGGTCAGCTCGAGTCCCGGCAAGACCAGGACGATCAACTTCTTCCTGATCAACGGGAGCTTCCGCATAGTGGACCTTCCCGGCTACGGCTACGCCAAGGTCTCGAAGGCCGAATCGGAGCGCTGGGGAAGGATGATGGAGGACTACCTCGAGGGCAGGAAGGATCTTATAAAGGTCGTCCAGCTAGTCGACAGCCGCCACGAGCCGAGCGCGCAGGACGTGCAGATGTACGATTATCTGCGCTATTTCGGGCTTTCCGGCGTTGTGGTCCTCACCAAGACCGACAAGATATCGAAAAACGAGCTTAACAGAAATATTTCTCTCATAAAACGCACGCTGAAGCTGGACGCGGATGATATCATTATCCCTGTATCCGCGCTGAAGAAGACGGGCACCGAGGAGCTGCTCGCCTGCATGGAGGGACTGCTGAACTCATGAAGTACCTTGCTCTCGGAGCATTGCTCAAAAGGCTCAAGGCCGTTCCAAGGCTGATGAAGGACAGAAGCGTGTCCTTCTGGAAGAAGGCGCTCGTAGTCTTCGGCATCATATATCTGGTACTGCCCATGGATCTGATACCGCCGATAATCCCGGTATTCGGATTTCTGGACGACATAGTGCTCTGGGCTTTCATACTCGTCCATCTGAAGGATGAGCTCGACAAGTACGCCGTTCCCCAGGAGGGCGGCAGCGGGGCAGACAAATACAGCGGAAGGGACGTCCTGGAAGCTGACTACACCGTTGAGGACCGAAAGGACGGTCAGGAATCATGACAGCTGAAAAAAGAGATGTTTCAACCGTGCTGATAAGCGAGGAACAGATCGCGGCGAAGGTGCGCGAGATCGGAGAGGAGATAGGGCGCGACTACGCCGGAGAAGCGGTGCTTCTCGTGGGCATACTCAAGGGCTCTGTGGCCTTCCTCGCGGATCTCATGCGCGCGATACCCCTCGAGGACGTCTCGATAGACTTCATGTCCGTCTCCAGCTACGGCAGTTCCACCAAGACGAGCGGCGTGGTCAAGATCAACAAGGACATCGACTCCGACATCAGGGGCAGGAACGTCATCATAGTCGAGGACATCATAGACACCGGGCTTACGCTCAAGTACCTCAAGGAGTACCTCAGCAAGCGCTCCCCGAAGACGCTGAAGATCGCCGCCATATTCGACAAGCCCTCAAGGCGCGAGCTGGAGATCGAGGGCGACTACGTCGGCTTTAAGGTCGACGACCTGTTCATCGTGGGCTACGGCCTTGACGCGGATCAGAAGTACAGGAACCTCCCGTACATATCCTGGATCAAGACCGAGTAAATATTATAGTATTCAAAGCATTTATCTTTAGAACTGAAAAGGAGAAGAAAATGGCTTACACAGTTCCCGTAGGTATTTCCAACAAGCATCTGCACCTGTCCAAGGAGCATCTCGAGATCCTCTTCGGAGAGGGACACGAGCTCACCGTCAAGAACATGCTCTCCCAGCCCGGCCAGTTCGCCGCAGAGGAGAAGGTAGACATCGTGGGACCCAAGAACACCCTCAAGGGCGTCAGAGTCCTCGGACCCTGCAGGAAGCAGACCCAGATCGAGCTGGCTCTCACCGACGCCAGGCAGATCGGAGTAGCCGTACCCGTACGCGAGAGCGGCAAGCTCGAGGGCTCCGCGCCCATCAAGCTCGTAGGTCCCTGCGGCGAGCTCGAGCTCGAAGAGGGCGCCATCGCGGCTCTCAGGCACATCCATCTCTCCGCCGCCCAGGCTGAGGAGGCCGGAGTCGTCGACAAGCAGATCGTCAGCGTCAAGGTCGGAGGAGGCAGAGGCCTCATCTTCAACGAGGTACTGATCCGCTGCGGTGAAGGCCACGAGAGAGAGATGCACGTCGACACCGACGAGGCCAACGCCGCCGGCATGAAGAACGGCATGGAAGTCGAAATAATCAAATAAGTCCATAAGACTATTTGCATTGACTTGCAGGTATAACAAGACTATTATGATTGAGCCTTGACAGAGCGGCGTGCCGCTTTCCGGCGCCTGAAAACTTCTTTAAAAAAGATGAAAATGGTGCTTGACAAGTGAGGGGCTCGCTCATATAATAGGCAATGTTCCGCGCCAAGCGCGGAGCTCAAGAACCTTGAAAACATCATAGTGTA
>JAEEGF010770833.1_pt1 | contig 19859 bp, 18 predicted proteins | sample 9134171 | NCBI WGS metagenome assembly JAEEGF01 (sample SAMN16246542, study PRJNA631951) | gut metagenome | biome: gut microbiome; feature: rumen; material: AP-attached | host: Bos | place: Iran: Karaj | collected 2018-10
GCTCCTGCCGCTGCTGAAGTTGCCCCGGTCGAAACGACTTTCGACCCGAGCAAGGTCCGCTATGGCCGCCGCAACGTGATCAAGAAGGCTCCCGAACTCGCTGACGAAGCCTAATTCCGCGGAAAATTGCGAAATTAAAAATCCCTCGGCTCTGCCGAGGGGTTTTTAGTTTATACGCACCGGATGTGGTCTTAACCACCCTAGTCTTCAAGCACCGAAGGTGCCCATGCGAAAATACGCAGACCCGCAAGTCTTTCTATAACTAAGCGTATTTGAGCGTGTCGGGAGGGTCTTAGGGAGGGCCAGCCCTCCCTAGTCTCTAAAACTTCTCGTCGTAACGGTCGTCGTAGCCGTCTTCGTACCCGTCGTCATATTCGTCCTGGTCGGGGAAGCCGGATTCCAGTTCGGAAAAACTCGGCGCCTCGATATCGACGACTTCGACTTCGAACGTGAGGTCCTTGCCTGCGAAGGGATGGTTCCCGTCAACGAGCACGGAGTCGCGGTAGATTTCCTTGACCGTGTATATGCCGTCGCTCTCGTCATTGTCGAGGTTCAGGTCTTCGATGAACTCGTCGGCCGTTTCGGGCAACTGGAATTCGCGGATGTCGTTGTCCATGAACATCTCGAGTTCCATCCCGAGCCAGAGTTCGCCCACGTCCTGCAGTTCTGCTTTGGGGACTTTCAGGATAAGGTCCTTGCGGTACGGGCCGTAACCGAGGTTCGCCGGGATATCGACGCTGAATTTTTCGCCGAGCTTGCGCCCCGCGAGTGCCGTCTCGAGCCCCGGAATTATGTTGTTGTAGCCGTGGATATAGACAAACGGGTGCGTCGCGGGAATTTCTTCCAGTATGCGTCCGCCCTTTTCGAGCAGCACGTAGGCGATGCTTACCTTGGTCTTGTCTTCGATTACTTCCATACGCGCGCAAATATATTAAATTTTCCGCATGCTTTACGGTATTTGTTCTGATATTCATTCCAATGCGACGGCGTTCGAGGCCGTGCTCCAGTCCATGAATGACAACGGCGTTGAAAGGCGAGTCTGCCTGGGCGACCTTGTGGGCTACGGCGCAGACCCCGACGAGTGCGTGAAACTTGCCCGCGACAATATGGACCTTTGCCTCATCGGTAACCACGACAGCGTGGCCATCAAGTACGAGTCGAGCGTAGGGTTCAACCCGTATGCGAAGCAGGCCATCGAATGGACGCAGTCGCACATGTGCAAGGAATCAATCGAGTACCTTAAGGCGCTCCCTTACATCAAGGAAGAAAACGATATTACCTTCGTGCATGCATCCCCGCTTTCCCCTGCGGACTGGGTGTACGTGACCGACCTCGAAGAGGCTCTCGACGCCTTTGACCATTTTCACGGAACGTACTGCTTTATCGGGCATACGCACAGCCCGGTGATTGTGGCGAGCCGCCCGATGGCTATCCCCAAGATTCTGGACGAGTACGAGTACACCATCGCGAATACCGAACGCCTGCTGGTGAATGTGGGCAGCGTGGGCCAGCCGCGCGACCGCGATTGCCGTGCTAGCTGGTGCCTGCTCGATACCGAGACGAAGTGCGTGCGCATTATCCGCGTGGAATACGACGTGTTCCAGACGCAGGAACGCATGCGCAAGGCGGGCATGCCCGAGTTCCTCATCGAACGCCTGAGCGTAGGCAGATAGATTAGAAGGGTCAATAGTCATTGGTCAATGGTCATTGGCTTTTTTATAATCGCGGCATAGCCGCCAGGCTTAAAACTAATGACTAATAACTAATGACTAATAACTAGTATGAAATGGGTTCTCGCAGTTTTTGGTAAGGCCGGCTCGCCGTTTATCGCGGACGAGGTGGAAAAGTACGTGAAGCGCCTGCGTGGTGGCATGTTCCCGCTCGAGGTCGTTGAACTCAAGGAATCCAAACTCGATGACCGCGTACAGTCGCTTGCGCAGGAAGCGGCCCTCTTCGAGAAGAAGTTCCCCAAGTCGGAATACCGTCGCGTTATTTTGTCTGAAGAAGGCAAACTCATGGATACGGTGAAGCTTTCCGATATCTTGCGCGACCGCTTTCCGGGGAATATCGTGTTTCTTATCGGCTCAGCCTACGGCATTGACGAGAATCTGAAAAAGACCGCGGACTTGCTCTTGTCGCTTTCGCCACTCACGTTCACGCACGACCATGCCCGCGTGATTATGGCGGAGCAGCTGTACCGCGTGCAGATGGTGATGCAGAACCACCCGTACCATCATAGATGACAAGACCGCTCGTTCGTCGTTTCGGGTAATAAAACCTCCGGTTTCTCACTCGCTCTCGCCACCGCTCCAGCTTAACGCTTGGAGCTTGTGGCTCACGGATGACCGCTCGTTCGCGAGAGCATTTTTATAAAAATAATGACGGGACTATTGCTTTTTTGTGCAGTTTTGTTTATATTTATAGTGAACAAAGGTGCAACTAAACAAAAAGGCAAGTATGGATGTCCGCGAAAAACTGAATATTCTCTCCGCTGCCGCCAAGTACGATGTCTCGTGCACGTCGAGCGGCTCTAGGCGTTCTGCGCCCCCGAGGGGGCTGGGCGATGCTTGCCCGGCGGGTATTTGCCACACGTGGTCTTCCGATGGCCGTTGCATTTCGCTTTTGAAGGTCCTGCTTTCGAATGCCTGCAAGTACGACTGCGCCTACTGCGCGAACCGCCGGAGCAACGATATCCCGCGGGCGACGTTCACTCCGAAGGAGGTCATAGACCTCACGCTGGAATTCTACCGCCGTAACTATATCGAGGGGCTCTTCCTGAGTTCTGCGGTGGTGGGCTCGCCCGACTATACGATGGAACTGCTGGTGAAGGTCGCGAAGGAACTGCGTACCGTGCACCGTTTCGGGGGTTACATCCACCTGAAGAGCATTCCGGGCGCCTCCGAGAAGTTGCTTCATGAGGCGGGCCTCTATGCAGACCGCACGAGCGTGAACATCGAGGTGCCTTCGGAGAGGTCGCTCACTTACCTCGCTCCCGACAAGAACTACGCTTCGGTGTACGCTCCCATGAACTACTTTGCCGAACGCAAGATCGAGTACGGCGGCGCGCGGGGGAGGTACACCCCGAACTTTTTGCCTGCGGGGCAGAGCACGCAGATGATTGTGGGCGCCTCGGGCGAAACGGATTTCCAGATTCTCACGCTTTCGGCGGGCTTTTACCGCCAGCAACGCCTGAAGCGCGTGTATTTTTCGGGCTACGTTCCCGTAAATGCCGACAAGCGCCTGCCCGCGATTACCACCAAGCCGCCGCTCCTGCGCGAGCACCGGCTTTACCAGGCCGACTGGCTCATGCGCTTTTACAACTTCGAGTACAACGAGATTCTCGACGAGCAGAACCCGAACCTGGACCTGAATCTGGACCCGAAGGCGGGCTGGGCGCTACGGCACCTGGAACTGTTCCCGATAGATATCCAGACTGCCGATTACGAGATGCTGTTGCGGGTTCCCGGAATCGGCGTGAAGTCTGCCCGGCTGATTGTTTCGGGACGGCGGTACTGCAAGATACGGCTCGAGAACCTGAAGAAGATGGGCGTGGTCTTGAAACGCGCGAAGTACTTCATCTACCATCCCGATATTCCCGCGTCGCTCCGGCGGCTTTACCCTGAGATGATTCGCCCGCTGTTGCTCCCGCGCCCTAAATCCGGCCAGCTTGACCTGTTCGACAGCAATCCGATTGCGCTGCCTTCGCCTACGATTGCGCTGCCTTCGCCTGCGGTTGCGCCGACGCCTTCGATAAACTTCCCGCAGCCCGCGGCACTCTCCGCGTAGTCGCCCGCGACAAACATCTTGACCTCCTCAAACACTGCCAACTAAGTTTTGCCAACTGCCAACTAAAAACATCCCGCATCCCGAAATATACATTACACATCCTGCATCATCAATTATCCATCATCCATTATCAATTGTTTTTATGACTCTCTCCATTTCATACGATTCTTCATTTGACGGATTCCTTTCCGCCATATTCGAAATATATTCCCAACGTCTCGATGTAGAAAACTTCGTCCCGGACCGCGATACCGATGCCCCTGTAGATTTGTTCCAGCAGAATTTCCGCGTGGAGACGAACGAGGATTCCGCGATGCGCCTGCGCCGCGCCATAGTGAACAACGCAAGCGAAGAAGTGCTTACCCTGCTAGAAACTGCGTTCCTCTCGGAAGAGCGCGGGATAGAAATGAAAATCTTTGCCTACCTCCGCAAACTGTTTTCGGGCGATGACCCGAACTACGGCAAGAACCCCGCATCGCTAGAGATGCTCCCGCTGTACAAGATTGCGGGTTCCGTGCGCCATGAGGCGGGCAACATGCTCGGGATGGTCCGCTTTTCGAAGGGGCCGGGCAATTTCTACATTGCAAAGATAGAACCGAAGTACGATATCCTCCTCATGATGGAGCCGCATTTCCGCAACAGGTTTGCCTTCGAGAAGTGGATTATATATGATTCTAAGCGCAAGTATGCGCTGCTGCACGACAAGGTGGGGGAGAGCAACGTGGTGACGCTCCCCGACGAGGAATCGTTCGTGAAGGCGATCCAGTCCGATGGTTTTACCCAGCTGTGGCAAGACTACTACAAGTCCATCGCCATCAAGGAGCGCGAGAATCCGAAACTGCTCCGGCGTTGCCTGCCGGTGCGTTACTGGAAGAACCTGCCCGAACGCCAGGCCGCCTGCACCCCCGCACTCTAATCCCCAATAAAAAAGAGCCCGCCAAACCGGCGAGCTCCGCAAAATTCAAACCTTCGAATGAGCGGTCTCCGTGAGCAACAAAGCCCTCGGGTGTTAACCGAGGGCGGTTGCGACCTTTGGACACTTGCGCTTTAGCGCTTAGTGTACATGGCCACCTTTAGGTGGGAGAGCTCGGTCTCTTAGTTTATTCTGCCGACGAGGTTGCCGGAGAGCATCCAGTCCTTCGTGCTGCCGTAGCTGTGGAAGCCGGCAGAGAGGCTGAAGCGGTCGGTGAAGGCCTTCTCGACGTAGACTGCACCGAGAACGTCCTTCACGTGCTTGGCTGCGAAGCCCTGGTATTCCTTGTGCTCGTCGCGGTCACCCACGTATTCGGCTTCGAGGATGATTCGGTCGATAACCGGAAGCGAAATCGAGACACCGCCCGTGATGGGCATGACCATGTCGTCATCGGCACTCAGGTTCATGAGAGCCACTTCGCCGAAGATGTTGAACAGGTTCGTGACCACGGGGACGTTTGCCTTGAGGGACACGTTGTGCTTGATTTCGGCATCGGAGTCGTAGACAACGTCGAAGATGTTGCTGCGGTAGCCGAGCTGGATCTTCATGTTGTTGAGGGCTTCGAGGTTGTGGAAGTTGAACACGGCACGGAGGTCACCCTTGTTGAGGTTGACGGACTTGCTGATGAGAGAAATATTCAGATCCATCGTCTCGGACGGGGTGAAGCCGAACTGCAGCTGGTTTTCGGAAGCCTGCGTAGACATGAAACCGGTCAGGTAACCGTCGATGTAGCCACCGAAGTAGTCACCGTTCTTGTCGGTGTTGTCCCAACGACCGACCTTGAAGTTGAACATGTCGGTTTCCTGGAATGCCCAGGCTTCGTCGAGGCTGAAGTAGTCGTCGGTGCCCTTTTCGGTACCTTCGCGGAGGGCTTCCTTCTTGGCCTTCTTGTCGAGGGATTCGTCGGACATGCGGAGATCGCCGGGGTAGAACGCTATGGCAATCTTGCCCTTGAAGTCTTCGCCTTCGGCGAGCACGGCAAAGTTGGCTTCGCCGTTCCAAGTTTCAAGGTTGTCGCTCATTTCGTCGTCTTCGGTGGTCCAGAAGACCTTGCCGGCTTCCAATTCGAAGTCAGCATTGATGTCGAACGCGAGCTTCGGGGTCTCGAGCACGGCGTTCTGGATCATTTTCTTCCTCTTGCGGCGTTTTTTCTTCTTGGCGGGCTTCTGCTCGTCGGCGGCTGCGACCTTTTCTTCGGCAGTCGCGGGTTCGGTGAAGCCTGCGTCTGCGGCCGGTGCTTCTTCAGCCGGAGCGGCGGTTGCTGAGTTTGCCGAATCAGTCGAAGCGTCAGCGGCGGCTTGTTCTGCAGGAGCTGCTTCTGCTGCGGGGGCGGCTTCGGCAGCGGGTGCAGCCTGTTCGGCGGCAGGTGCTGCTTCGGCAGGAGCGGCCGGGGCGGCCTGTTCGGCTGCGGGGGCAGCGGCTTCAGCGGCAGGTGCTGCCTGTTCAGCTGCGGGTGCTGCCTTGTCGGCTGTAGCCTTGTCCAGTTCCTTTTGTGCAACGTCTGCCTTTGCGGCAGTTGCTGCTGCATCAGGGGCGGCAAATACGGCCGCTGCCATAATGCAAGAAGCGAGGATCATCTTTTTCATCTCGGAATTCTCCTTTGGTAATTAATATGTCAAAAGTTTAGCAAATTAACGAACAAATGGGAGAATTCCCCCCAAAAATGGGATAAATTACTTCAACTTTTTGAAAAAAAGTTAATTTTTCGTGCCATGAGGATTAATTTGAAAAGAATTTTCTGCTTTATTGCCGTTTTGTTCGTAACGTTCGCGCTCGCACAAGAAACCCTTCCCGTTTACAAGAAAGTAAAAAACGATGTGGACGAGTCCGCTCCCGTAGGCCAGCTTTCCAAGTCCGACTGGATAAAGGAACTGCCCATCCCCAAGGACAAGGTGCAGAAGGTCAGCTGGGTCAAGGAGACCGTCGAGGTGACCGACAGGAAGGGCCGCCCGGTAAAGGATAAGAAGGGCCGCGTCAAGACGAAGACCAAGAAGAAGAAGGTGGTGACCTGGGTTGACCAGGAACCGAAGGAACCGCCGACATACGTGCCTATTGACTGTAAAATGGGCACTGTGTGGGTGCGCCGTGCGGAACTGGCCCGATTCCAGCAGGAAGCGCTCGACCTGAGCGGCGAGTATGCCTCTGCGACGGGTAGCGTTTATCTGAAAAAGTCGCCGAACAACCCCAAGCGGTTCGATGTGACCATCCAGAACGGGCCCGAGGGCAACCGCGCCGAAATCGAGATGGGCAACCTGGAAATTCGCGAATCCAACGGCAACGCGCGTCTGGCTTACCAGGAAGATGGCTGTACGGTAGACATCGCGGTGACGGGCCGCAAGGTGAAGGTCGCTCAGCGCGGCTGCAACGAGTACAATGCGGGCCAGTACAAGCTTGAGGGCGACTACGGAACCTACAAGGGCAACACGCGCAAGGTCGCGAGTTTCAACATGCCCGAGGTGCAGCTCAAGTTCAAGGAGTTCTTCTGGTGCGGTAGCGGTTTTGACAGCTGCGAAGAGATGAAGGACGAAAACGGCCCGGTGTTCATTACCTGGAGCAAGGGCGGCAAGGGCTTTATCGAACGCAAGGCGGGCGAGACTGTGCATACCTACCGCCCGTTCGAACACGTGATCCCGCACAAGCGCGAATTCTACAAGGGCGAAAAGCCCATCGCCATCAAGACCAAGCGCACCGACATGAGCGGCGAGTGGATGATCTGGTACTACTACCCGAAGGCCGAACGCTTCAAGATGGTGCGTGCCGGCATGCGTTACGATATCGCCTACATGGAAATTTACGAGTGATAAGGGATATCGGACAGAGCCGCGTTCTTTTTCTGGATTCCGGCCCGCTGGTCCGGCTATTGCAGATGCACCCGGATTTTTACCCGGCAGTGTCGGGCGTGCTCGACATGGTGTACGAGAAGAACGTGCAGGTTCTTGTTTCTCCTGTTACCTTGTTTGAAATTAGCCAGAAAGCGTTCGGTGCAAATGAGGGTGTGCTTGCCCGCCAGTACCGCGAGTTCTTCGAGCATTCGAGGAACGTGAAGGTGTGCCCCGTGGATTCCGAGATCTCCGTGAAGGCGGCGGAACTTTTTGCCGCGGCCTCCCGCACGAATCACAAAATTACTGAGGCAGAGTCGCTTCGCCTTGCAACGGCGTTTGTGAACGGTGCCGACTGCATTCTCACGGAATGCGCGAACTTCCGCACCCTCACGGATGCGCTTGTTGTTACGCTGGACGAAGTGTAGTCCTATTCCAGGCTACTTGCTATTCCGCTTGGCCTCTTCGTACTCCTTTTTCTTCTGCTCGTATTCCTGCTTCTGTCGCTCATACTCCTGCTTCTGCCGCTCGTAATCGGCGATGATGGCCTTCATTTTTTCGGCATAGGGCAGGTAGTAGGGGAGTTCGTCGATGACTTCCAACTGACCCTTCTTGTTGAACCCGAGCATGTAGGTGTTGTTCACTATGAAGAGCGGTTCCACCATCTTGAACGGGCTGAACCACACGATGGTCGCCATTTCTTCGGTGCTTATGGCTCGGATGGAAATTTCGCCAACGGCATTTGCTTCTTCGCTGCCCTCGGGTGCCGTGTAGAAGGCGGGGTGGCGGATTTCCTTACGGACGCCCTCCCAGGCGTGCCTTGCGGACTTGTCGGTCTTGGGGATTGCGTACTTGAACTTGAACTTTTCCGGGCCCGCCTCGACGGTGTAGGTGTTCTTGCGCTTGTTGAAGTTCTCGTTCTGGCCTGTGCTCGAAATCTTTTCCCAGGTTCCCGGCATCAGGAACAGGTAGTCTGCGATGGGGAGATTGCCCTCTTCGACGGAAAGGTCTTCTTTTAGTTTGTTGTAAGTCGCGATAACCAGCGAGTCGCTTGCACGCACGTACTGCATGTTGTCGGGGAGCTTCTGGTACTTGATTTCTTCGGGACGGTTGTTCTGCGCTTCGCCGGTGTATTCGCCGCCGGGGATTTCCTTGTGGTCCGAAAGTTCTCTCGGCATGGAGGCGCAACCGACAAACAGGCTCGTGGCCCCGATGATGGCAAGAATCTTTAAAGTTTTCATGGCTGAACTCCTGGAAAATATTTGTTTGCGTTTTTAAAATAATCTTTTTTTTACGAAGAGGGTAACGTAATGTCAGTATTCTTCTTGTTTCCTACATCCCGGCCCCGTTTTTTTCCGCGTTTCTAGGTTCTAAGTTCTAAGTTTTAAGTTCTAAAATACTATCTTTTTCCCGTAAAATTACGGAGTTTTTATGTCCAACTATTGTCCTGTTATCGGTCTTGAAATCCATTGCCAGCTCGCGACTAAAACCAAGATGTTCTGCGGCTGCGAAATCGAAGTGAATACGACCCCGAACAAGCACGTTTGCCCTGTTTGCCTCGGTATGCCGGGTGCCATGCCCGTGCCGAACAAGAAGGCGGTGGAATACGCCATTCGCTTAGGGCTAGCCCTGAACTGCGAAATCGACCTGAACGCCATGTGGACCCGCAAGAACTACTTCTACCCGGACCTGCCGAAGGGCTACCAGATTACCCAGACGGGCGGACTTCCGGTGTACGACCACCCGATTTGCAAGAACGGCTGGCTCGAAATCGTGAAGGAAGACGGCACCAAGAAGCGCGTGGGCATTACCCGTATTCACATGGAAGAAGATGCCGGCAAGCTCATCCACGACATGAGCCCGACCGAATCCCACTTTGACGCGAACCGCTGCGGCACTCCGCTCTGCGAAATTGTGACCGAACCGGATATCCGTAGCCCCGAAGAAGCGGTGCTCGTGCTGAAGAAGATCAAGCAGACGCTGGAATACACCCGCGTGTCCAACGCCAACATGGAAAACGGCAATATGCGCTGCGACGGCAACATTTCTCTGCGCAAGAGCGAAGACGCTCCGTTCGGTATCCGCGCCGAAATCAAGAACCTGAACAGCTTTACGAACCTCGAGAAGGCCCTGTACTGCGAAATGAACCTGCAGGCCTCGACCCTCGATGCCGGTAAGGAAGTGGAACAGTGCACCAAGCGTTACGACCCCAACGCCGACAAGACTATCGTGATTCGCTCCAAGGAAGACGCCCACGACTACAAGTACTTCCCGGAACCGGACATGGTCCGCCTTGTGACCGACCCGGCCTTTGTGGAAGAAATCCGCCGCACGCTTCCGGAACTGCCGGATGCCCGCCGTGAACGCTTCATGAAGGACATGGGTGTTTCTGAATACGACGCCATGGTGCTTACCGAAGACCGCGACGTGAGTGAATGGTACGACACCGCCGCGAAGAACTGCAAGAACGGCAAGGTGCTCGCCAACTGGGTCATCACGGAACTTTTGGCCAAGCTCAAGGATGTGGAAGGCGGTCTCTCTGCCCTCAAGATTAAGCCGGAACAGCTTTGCACGCTTGTGAACCTGATTGCCGACAACACCATCAACGGTAAGATTGCAAAAACGGTCTTCGCCGAAATGTTCGAAACAGGCAAGGATCCCGAAGCGATTGTGAAGGAAAAGGGCCTGGTGCAGGTGACCGACACCGCCGCTATCGAAGCCGTGGTCCGCGAAGTTTGTGCCGCCAACGCCGCCCAGTTCGCCGAATTCAAGGCCGGCAAGGTGGCTCTCAAGGGCTTCCTCGTGGGTATGACCATGCGCAAGTCCGGCGGCAAGGCCAACCCGGGCCTCGTGAACCAGATCCTCGACAAGCTCGCGAAGGAATAATGGATAATTCGGAGTTCGGATTTCGGAATTCGGAATTGATAACAAGGTCGCTGAGCTCGCCGAAGCGCCTTGTTTTTGCTGTTCTCCTTGCCCTGTTCCTCGCGATTCCCGCGGCTGCCGCTGAAGTCACAAACAAGTGCGACAGCCTGCGCGTGAGCACGTTGAACATGACCGAGGAGCAGATTGCTGAAATTTGCGGCATCGATTCCACGAAACTCGCCGAGGGCCCGACCCTCCAGGAACTCAACGAAGAAGACCCGAAGTACATCAAGCGCGATTACGACCACAAGCAGCAGGTTGTTGTCGGCAGCGTCATTATGCTCTGCGTTGCCGTCGCGATGGTGCTCATGAACAACTACAACCCGAAACGGTAGCATTTATACTACATACAAATTAATAGCCGCAGCCGTTGTGCCGAGCCTCCTTGTTTTTTGAGGGGGCTTTCCTTTGTATTATACACGGTGTATAGTATTTTGAATTTTGCTTTTGATTTTTTATGAAAAACGCTATATTTTTGCATAAAACGTTAATTTTGTATAGTATTTTCTATTGATTTTCGGAAAATAAAAACGTATATTAATAGACATGAAACCGATACTTGAATATAAGGACTACCGCCTGTACATTCAGGACTACTACGACGAGCGCAAACGCTTGGGTGCGTTCTCGTGGCGTGAGTTCTGCAAGAGCGCCGGTTTTACATCGCCGAATTTTTTGCAGTTGGTGTGCAAGGGCGAAAGCAAGCTGGGCAAACCGAAAATCGAGAATGTCGCAAACGCGATGGGGCTTGTCGGTTACGAAAAGGACTATTTCCGTGAGATGGTTGCGTTCGGGAATGCGAAAAAAGATTCCGTGAAGAAGGCCGCCTTGCTCGAAATGCAGAAGATTGCGCTGGAGCACAAGGTGCGCGTTGTTGACGGCGACGCATTCCAGTACTATGAATCTTGGAAATACCCTGTGCTACGCGAACTTATCCCGATGATGCCGGGCGCGAATCCCCGTGATATAGCGGATGCCTGCAAGGAGCACGTGTCCGCCGAAGACGTTCGCGACGTGCTGGATTTCTTGGTCAAGGCCGGGTTCCTGAAGAAGGAGGGGGACAAGGCCTATTCGCAGACGGAACAGACCGTCATCGGCTCGAAGGAGGCGCTGCCGCTCGCAATCCGCGCGATGCACAAGGAGATGGCGAACATGGCCGCGCGCGCCGTGGACCGCTATGCGCCAAATGAACGACATTTTACCGGGGTGACACTTGGCGTGAACGAGGAGGCTTACGGCAGGATAGCAAACGAGCTAGACGCCTGCTGCAGGAGGGTGCTTTCCATCGCGAACGAATACAATGACCAGGATCAGGTCTGTAGAGTCAATTTCCAGTTTTTCCCGGTTACGGACAAGGTAAAGGAGGCTCGCCATGCTTAAGAAATTCTCCATTGCCATAGGGTCTCTTTTCGCGGTGTTTTTGATTGCATGTTCCAGTGACGAAGCCAGCGATATCGCGGGCGGTACCATCGATCCCAATACCATCGCGGCAAACAGCAGTTCGTCTGTCGATATTAGAATAGATTCGCCGATTGAAATTCCGAATGGAGACAATAATTCCATAAGAATCGAAAGCAGTTCGAGTGACCGCTCCGCTATGGAAAGCTACAGTTCGTGCGAGGACTGCGGAAATTCTAACGATCCGATTCCCGTCTCCTCGTCTTCTGAATTACGCGATGGCGATATTGTGCATGCGAGCGATTTTTCCATCCAGTGTGCGGAAAACGTCATTTATGTGAAATTGGATTCCGCCGTCGCATCGGATGTCGGTGGCCCCGAGGCGTTCAAGCATATCGAGGGCGACTCCGTGAAATTTGTCTTGCAGAATGTCTATTTCGCTATCCCTTGCGAGGAGGATGCCCAGAAGCAGTTCCTGCAGGGCGTAAACGAAGGCCACCCGGTTGTCAGTAGTGAAGGCGATACGCTGTATGTGGCTTTTAGCCGGAGCAAGGGCTGGGATTACGGTTGTGGATGTGCGGCGAAGGCCACGTTCACGCTCGACAAGGCTTATTCCGGTATCAACTACACGGTTTTTGACCAGAAGGAAACCCTTCCGGTACAGGAAAATTAAAAGAAGGAGGATATCATGAAAAAGTTACTTGCAACAGCTGCGGCTCTGTCGCTCATGCTCATTGCCTGCGGGGACGATTCGTCTTCGACGGGTCCTGGACAAACTGGTGGCGAGAAGAAGACGAATGTGGCGGATTCCTACCATGCAGGAGAATGCCGTACTGAGAATCCTTGTGAACTGGGCGAGGGAAACAAGGCGTACCTAGTTTCTGGTGATGATGGCTATCAGATAGTGGTTCCTTCGGTGTCTTTCCCGCGTAGCACTTGGATTGAGGCGGATTTCTATTCTGAACGTTCTGGGGATACCTTGCATATCTGGGATGATCTCAAAAAATCAGATGGAACCATATCGATGGCGCAACCTTGCCATGCGGATATCCGGTTCGATATTCCTGAAGAATATTCCGATGTCAAGTATTTTAAGTTCTTCGACGAAGGCTATGAAGTTGTGCAGGGGCCTGTGCCTGAATGCAAGGGTTCCTCTTCAAGCGAATCGTCCTCGTCGGTGATTGTTCCTGTGGACCCGCACCAGCAAATTACGGATGCAAGCGCACAGTGTCTTGCGAAGGGCATGGGGGACGATCCTGTGCTGGATGGCGGTTCGGATACTGGTGCGAGCCGATCTGTCGACGGCGATGAAAAATTACCTCCGGTTGTCTACCGCTATGTCGGTACCGAACGGACGGGTTTTACTATTGAAAATCTTTCGCTTACCTGCGGTGTCGTAGTCGATACGCTCGATGTTGATGTGTCCGGCGATACGGTTTACGTGAAGGCTAAATTCGACAACACGAATGCGCAGAGGTGCATTTGTAATTCCAAGGTGGATTTTGCCGTGGAAAACAATGAAGCCTACTCGCATGCGGCAGTTCTCGTTTTCAACAATGTTGCCGGTTCAAATCCGAACATCATGGAAATTATCGACATGGACGTGATTTCTGTTGGAGATATCACGGGGCACAAGCAGGCGAAGGACATTAAGTTGGAATGCAAGAACGATAGGCAAACGGCTAGAAGGCTCGCGATGGCTAGCAATACGCTTCTCCCTGAAAAAATCGATACTACGGAGACTGCGTCCGTTCTTGAAAACTGATATTTGAACTTGTTTTAAAAGGAGAAAAAAATGAAAAAGATTCTTGCTACTGCAGCGACGTTTTCGCTCATGTCTTTATCGCTTGCATTTTTGGCCTGCGGGGACGATTCTTCATCGAGTTCCGCGGGCCCGTCCAGCGGAGAACCTGGCGAGAAGGTTGTTGCCTCTATAGAGGAATGCAACTTGGGGTCTGACCTGGTGGGGCAGGAGAAGGCCTATTTGCAGGGCAACGAAAGCGAAGGCTATCGGCTTGTCATTCCCGATATGCATGTCAACAACGAATGGCATGGAGATGAATTGTCTGTCAAACGCAATGGCGATACCTTGCTTGTTGAACAAGAAGGAACTTTGGTTTCGTTAAACTGGGTCTGCTATTCGGACCATCGGTTTGATATTCCTGCAGCCGATGCCGACATCAAGTATTTCAAGTTGTACAATCAGGTTTTTGAAGTGGTTTCCGGCCCTATCCCCGAGAGGAAGAGGATTACGATTATAGTGGATAATTCTTCGTCTAGTATTGTGCCCGAGTCGTCGTCCGCGGTGCAGCCGGGACAGTCTTCGTCGAGTGTGACTCCGCCAAGTTCTTCGTCGAGTGTGACTCCGCCAAGTTCTTCATCGAGTGTGACGCCGCCGAGTTCCTCTTCGCGCCCGAGCTACAACGGCCCCGTACCGCTCAAAACCATCTCGGCGACCTGCCGAGAACGGGTAATGACAGATGTTCCGACCGAACCTGAGCCGCCCAGGGCGTATCTCGGTATCTCTAACAGCTTTGCGGAAATTGAATTGTTTAATGTTGATTTGTCGTATGCCTGTGATTCCGCATCGCAGAAGGTTTTTTGGGATAGTCTGAACGCAGGCAATACCGTGGCTAGCGTCATAGGGGATACGCTCTTCGTGAACTTCAAACGATTTGACGAGAAGGGCGTGGAGTATAAGTGCGGTTGCACGGCCGATGTGAAATTCACGTTTGATGAACAATATGCCGGATTTGGCTATACGGCGTTTGAGAACAACAGGCCTCCGCTTGAGTTGGGACATAAACTGATTAATCAGCCGGATCGGGGCTACCAGAAGATTGAAAAGGCCGATGCGCAGTGTAACAAGAGCGGTCCGGACGATCCGATGGTAGATGCCGCCTTGCCGCCCGTGGCGCACATGTACGTGAACGGCGATTCTGCGCAGATAGTCATTGAAGAAGTCGTGCTTACCTGCGGAACGATATTCGAGAGCGTTGCAATTGAGATGAAGGATTCCACGCTCTACGTGACTCCGCATTACGATACTTCGCTCCCGCAGGCCGATTGCCTCTGCACGTCGAAGGTCAGTTTCAATATCAAGGCGTTGGACCTGTATAAAGAAGCGACCTTGCTGGTCTATGACGACGGCACGAGCTCCAATCTTGGCAACAAGATGCGCCTGATAGTGGAATAGTTTCTATATTTCGGGCCATGAAATACACAGACGAAGCAAAACAGAATTTCAAGGCCCTCTCCAATAACCCTTACCCTGGCCGTGGCATTATCCTCGGCGAAAGCGCCGACGGCAAGTCCTACGTGCAGGTGTACTGGATCATGGGCCGTAGCGTCAATAGCCGTAACCGCGTGTTCGAAATTGAACCCAAGACCGGCTTCATGAAGACGAAGGCCTTCGATGAATCCAAGCTCACGGACCCGCACCTGATTATCTACTATCCGGCACGTCACACCGCCGACGTCCAGATTATCACGAACGGCGACCAGACCGACACGATTTACGACGCCATCAAGCTCGGCGGCACCTTCGAAAGTGCCCTCCGCACGCGCCAGTACGAAGACGACGCCCCGAACTTCACGCCGCGTATTTCCGGCATCCACTACAAGAACGCAAGCCCCGCCGTGTACAAGCTCTCTATCCTCAAGAGCCGTAACAACAGCGAAGAAGCCGGCTGCGAACGCATGACGTTCGAATACGAGAAGGCCTTGCCGGGTCTCGGCCACTTCATCAGCACTTATGAAACCGATGGAAGCCCGATTCCCAGCTTCAACGGCTTTCCGAAACTGATGCCGATTTTTGACAACGCCGAAGACACGCTCAAAAAATACTGGGCCGCCCTGAACAAGGACAACAAGGTGTCGCTCATGGTCAAGTGGATTGACAAGAAGACCTTTAAGGCGAAAACGCTTATCGTGAATAAGAATAAGTAAAAGAATGCTCGCAGATCCCCGCCTGCGCGGGGATGACGGCGGGATTTATTCCAGTTCGAGTTCGTTCTGAATGGCGCCTTCCATGCACAGGAGGCGCCTTTTCAAATCGGTGCCGAGGGCGTAACCGCCAATCTGCCCGCGGCTCGTGACCACGCGGTGGCAGGGGATTATGACCTGCAGGGGATTGCTGTGGAGCGCATTCCCGACGGCACGGACTGCATTCGGGTGCCCGATAATTTCGGCAACCTGCTTGTATGTCCACGTTTTGCCGTAGGGAATATCCATGATTGCTTCGAGGACGTTCATCTGGAACTTGGTGCCGGACAACTTAATCGGGATGGAAAATTTTTTGAGTTTGCCCGAAAGGTACTGGTTGAGTTCGCGTACAACGTTGTTGTAAACCCTTGCTGTGGCGCGCGGGAGAGCTTCGTCGCTGTCGGGTTTTGCGTATGCGCAGGCCTTGACCGTGCTTGGCACAATCGATTCATCTGCGCCGGTAAACCGGAGCCCGCACAGGAGGTTCCCTTCGAACTTGAAGGTCCACTCGCCCCACATGTTGCGGTGCTTGATGGTCAGTATGTCTACTTCCGGTTTTTTCATACTAGAAATATACACTTTTTACGGGGAGAAAGAAAAAAATCTATATTATGTACCTGTTGGGATATGTGGGATAAAGGAGAAATCATGAAAAAGTTCCTGTTGCTGCCGGGTCATGGCTCGCTTTTTATTGCGGGCACGCTCTTTGCTCTCTTTTTGGTCGCCTGTGGCGACGATGACGACTTTTCTCCGGTCGCGAAAAACCGTGGTTACGACTATGCGTACACGACGGCGAAGGGCTTGTCGGAAACCCCGTGCAACGAGATGCGCGAGGGCCGAGAAGCCGTTATCGGGCGAGACAAGGACCGTTACGAGTGCCGCTTTGACCGCGCCGATTCCGTCTACATCTGGGTGGGCTACGACGATACGCTAACTGCGGAAGGTCGCGAGTTTCATCGGGCGGAATCTTCAAGCAGTTTACTGTACAGTTCCTCAAGTTTTGATTTTGATATCACTTGGTCTTATGATAAGGACGATTTCAAACTGGCGTCCATCCCCTTTACCCTGACTTCTAAGGACGAATTGTTTAACCCGGAAATCGAATACGGAACAATGACGGACGAACGCGATGGCCAGGTCTATAGGACCGTTGTCATTGGAAACAGAGTCTGGATGGCCGAGAACCTCAATTTTGCTGGCAACGACGATTATCCGCTAGTGCTCGAACGTTCGGCTTGCATTAATTTCGATGATGATAACTGCGCCCTGCTGGGCCGCTTGTATTCACGTGAAGCAACTATGGACAACATCGCCTGCAAACTTGGATCTTCCTGCGATATCGGGGATACCTTGGTTCGCGGTGTATGTCCCAAGGGATGGCATATTCCATCTAGCGACGAGGCTACGGCTCTAGTAGACGCATTTGGCGATAAATTTGAAGAAGTCCGGTCTGCAAAAACTTGGTCCTTTTATAACGAAGGGGGTAATACCACGGGCTTTTCGATGCCGGCAACGGGGGGGCTCAATTTCTATAATAAAGATTTTGATAATCTTGGAAGGACTGGAATCGTTTGGGCATATATAAAAGGACCGTATTTGAGTTACCTAGTTTTCCGCGGAGAGTCGGGTAATGATATTATTATACATTCTGGTTTTTCATACAATCTTTTTGCTTCTGTCCGCTGTGTATCGGATGACACGCTGAATGTAGTCTCTTTGTCATCAAGTGTCCGTAGTTCTTCGAGCGTTTCATCTTCGAGCATTTCATCTTCGAGCGGCGGAGTCAGCTCCAGCTCGTTCAGTTCTTCTTCCTTCAGCATTTTTCCCACCAGCAGTTCATCGGAAAGATACTCCAAGATGGATGTCGAGCCTTACCTGAAAGAAAAGGGCGAACAGTTTAACCCGGACATCGAATATGGTACAATGAGGGACTCGCGCGACGGCCAAGTATACAAAACAGTCGTCGTTAACGGACAGACCTGGATGGCGGAGAACTTGAACTATGCACGTCACAAGGGGGGGGAATCCTTCTGCTTCAATATGGACACGGCGTATTGTGAGTTGTATGGCCGCTTATATGCCCGAGATGTGGCAATGGATACCTCCGTGTGTTATTATAAATTCCCATGCGAACTGGGAAGCAAGCCTGTCCAGGGTGTGTGTCCGTCCGGATGGCATATCCCATCCTATAATGAAGCGCTGTCGCTGAAGTATCTTGTGGAAGGAAAATCCAGCGCACTAAGGTCCGCTAAGGGCTGGAAGCCGACCGTCCCGCCAGGAACAGATATCTACGGGCTATCCTTCGTTGGAACGGGAGCTCTTTGGCCGAATAATGGCACCAGCTTCAAGAGTATGGGTACCGCTGGATTTATTTGGGTTTACGAGCCTTCGACAAACAGTTCCTACCTTTCTGTCAATGGGGAGAGTGTATCCGTCAGCGGCTTTACCACCTTCCCGGTACACCTTCCCGTCCGCTGCATAGCAGACAAGGCTCCCGCATCTTCTAGTTCCGCGAAAAGTTCGTCTTCGAGCGTGTCTTCGTCTAGTGTGAAATCATCGAGTAGCGTGAGTTCGTCGTCGTTCAGTTCGTCAAGTGTGTCTTCGAGCAGTGCGAAATCTTCTAGCAGTATGAGTTCGTCAACAGTCTCGTCGAGCAGCGAAAGTTCCTCGAGCGAAGAGTCTTCGAGTTCGTTTGATAAAACCGTGCTGTTCAATTCGGCGGTAAGTTATGGTGAAATGACGGATGGCCGTGACGGCAAGACGTACAGGACGCTGTATATAGCGGGGCATACCTGGATGGCGGAAAACCTGAACTTCGCGGATTCTTCGAAACTCCCCATCCTGGAGGGGAACAACCGCTGTTATGACGATGACCCGGGCGAATGCGAAGCCTTTGGGCGCCTGTACAGCAGGGAGGCAGCGCTGAACGACAGCAGGTGCACTTGTTATAATGGATCGTGCCCCTCGATGTCTGGCAATGTTCAGGGCATCTGCCCCAGCGGGTGGCATATCCCTTCGAAAAGCGAGGCGGAACAACTGGCGAACTTGAACGGGAATCAGGCTAGTAGTCTGAATTCGTCCTATGGGTGGGCTACAGACCGTAGAGGCAACAATTCTACGGGCATGTCCCTTGTAGGAACCGGTGTGTATCAACGCCAAACCGGCTCTGTCGGATTTAAGGGAAAGGGAAACTATACCAATCTGTGGGTTTACGACGCATCGACCCCGAATGGAAATTGGTATCTGATGGATGTAGGAAAAAGCGCATCGGGAAACGGGACCATAGCGGTCATGGATGATGCCGAGTATGACCCGTTTTATCCTGTCCGCTGCGTGAAGAACTAATGGAGTTTAAGAGGATATATGAAGCGTTTCTTTAAGAGCAAAATAGTTGGCATCGCTGCTCTTGCCTTTGGCCTCGCATTTCTTGTGGGGTGTGGTGACGATGATGATTTTTCTCCGGTCTCTGGAAAACAGGGGGCTGATGACGTTGAATCCTCGGATAGTGTTAAATCATCCAGTAGCGTAAAATCTTCGGATAGCGAAGAGCCTTCCTCGTCATCTGTCATCCCCGCCTCGAGCGGGGATCTCCGCTCCAGCAGTTCGCGTGTCAGTTCTTCTAGCAGCAATAACCCGCCCGACGACCCTGCTTCCGCAATTGAAATTAACATCACGACGAAAGACGATATATTTAATCCGGAAATCGATTATGGCGAAATAACGGACCCGCGCGACGGTAAAAAGTACAAGACCATAGAATTCAATGGACAGGTCTGGATGGCAGAGAACCTGAATTACGCTGATTCTACAAAGAGTACTGTGATAAAAGGGAATACCCATTGCTACGATAACGATGAACGGAATTGCGAACTGCTTGGCAGATTCTACAACCGTACTGCGGCGATGAATAATGATGCATGTATTCCAGGTAAAGTCTGCAATCTGGGTGATGAACCTGTTCAGGGAATCTGTCC
>JAEEGF011620946.1_pt1 | contig 19858 bp, 16 predicted proteins | sample 9134171 | NCBI WGS metagenome assembly JAEEGF01 (sample SAMN16246542, study PRJNA631951) | gut metagenome | biome: gut microbiome; feature: rumen; material: AP-attached | host: Bos | place: Iran: Karaj | collected 2018-10
GAAAGCCAAGTATTAAGCATAGGACATGATACATTGTTCTTGACAGGTGGTAGTTATGTAGTATTGCCGGCAGGCTTTAGTGGCAACTATAATGATTTAAGTAATAAGCCAAATCTCTTTAGCGGTAATTACAATGACCTTACTAACAAGCCGACTATTCCGAATAAAGTTAGTGATTTAACTAACGATGCCGGTTACTTGACCTCTTATACCGAGAGCCAAGTATTGAGTATCGGGCATGATACCTTGTTTTTAACCGGTGGCAGCTATGTAGTGTTACCTGCCGGCTTTAGTGGAAATTATAATGATTTAAGTAATAAACCAAATCTATTTAGTGGTAATTACAATGACCTAACCAACAAACCGACTATTCCGACTGTTCCTACCAATGTAAGTGTTTTTACTAACGATGCCGGTTACTTAACTTCTTATACAGAAAGCCAAGTTTTGGGCATAGGACATGATACATTATTCCTGACCGGCGGTAGTTATGTAGTATTGCCGGCAGGCTTTAGTGGCAACTATAATGATTTAACCAATAAACCCAACTTGTTTAGTGGAAATTATAACGACTTGACCAATAAACCTAATTTATTTAGTGGTAATTACAACGACTTGACTAACAAGCCGACCATACCGAATAAAGTTAGTGACTTAAGCAATGATGCAGGATATTTAACATCTTATACGGAAACACAAGTATTGACCCAAAACGGGGATACCTTATTTTTGACCGGAGGCAGTTTTGTGGTATTGCCGGCAGAAACACAAACATTATCAGATGTAGCACAAAATAATAATGCTATTAACTCACAAGTAAAGAATTTGTATAACCCTACCGATTCTATGGACGCTGTCAATTTGCGTACAGTAATAAGTCTTTTATCTACTAATAACAATATAACAACAATAATAAATAGATACGATTCCATTATCAACAACTTAAATACAACTATTGACTCTATAAGAGAACATATAGATAATGCCTTAATAGGAGGTTTTACTAATGCTGTATTTTCTGTAAGTGCTACTGATTCTGTTATATTTTCTCCAGGTAATTTACAGTGGAGTCTCAATAATGGTGGAAATATACCTACGACCCATGAAGTGGCAGGCAATAGTATAGCAACAGGTACATGGCGTTTTGCACCTAATCAATGGGATATCATTGGTGAGGCTAATAGTGTAAATATATATCCTGGATCAGGTTGGATAGATTTGTTTGGTTGGGGAACTAGTGGATATAATAATAATTATCCTTATCTGAATAGTACAAATAATTCGGATTATAAAAGTGCTGCAGCTAATATTGCAGGAACTAATTATGATTGGGGAGTGTATAATGCCATATATAATCCTCAAACAGATACAACCGATGCTCCTGGAACGTGGCGTACCTTGACAAAAGATGAATGGAATTATTTGTTGTTTACACGTAATACACAATCAGGTATTCGCTATGCTAAAGCTATTGTGAATGGAGTAAAGGGTTTTATTATTGTTCCTAATAATTGGAATAGTTCTATATATTATTTAGATAGTACCAATAATACATCATCAAGATATCAATCTAATATTATAACTGATTGGGCGAAGATGGAAACTGCGGGTTGTGTATTCCTGCCGGCTGCCGGCGACCGCAATGGAACTACTATTAATAATGTTGATCGGTATGGACATTATTGGTCATCTATTTATTCTGGTAATGGTGCATCATACTTATATATATATACTATTGGTCTAACAATCACTAATAGTTCAGTTCGCTACTATGGTTATTCAGTGCGTTTGGTGAAGGATGTAAGTCAATAGAAAGGGAATAAACAAAATACAATAGGGAGAGTTAAATTATGGATAAAAAAACAAAGGAAAATATGGAAAATATCTACGATGTGTTTGAGAAATTTCTTGACAAGACTGTAATTAAGAAGGAATCTTTCTTTCCAGACAATGCAAGTGATGAGGTTTTTACAGCAGATGTATTGTCCCAATTGGTGAAATGCTATGTGAAAGATTATATTGGTGGAAATGATAGAGAAGAGAAATTGAAAAGGGATTTGAAAAAGGATCGGTTGTCTTTTGAAGATAAAGCGAAGAGTCAATTGAAAAAAATAGCAAACCAATATCAAGAAAAAGCGAAAATAGTATTTGGCAATCTGATGTGGTTACAATATTTGCCTGCGACAAAACCCAAATCAGATAAAGATAAAGGTGATAGTTACGGTAAAAGTAAGTGTGAACAAATTAAAGAACTTACCGGATTAGAAGTTTCTTATAATTGTGATGGGCGCGCAAAATACGGCATGGCTGCAATGCGTTTGGATGATGATTTGACGGATCTGATTCTGCTTTTCAATGAATTGGTGGGAAAACAATGGGAAGGCAACGATGATAAACTAGAATCAATAAAGAATTACATCATAAAATGGTGCTTGGATTTAAAAGAAGATGATAGTGGTGAAAAAGGTATTAGAGAAACTGCTTATGACCAGTTAATAACGAAAGAACGAAAATGCCCTGCAGACTTGCTGCCCCTTCACAATATGCTGCTCCACTTATGCAATAAAGACCAGTATTTACCAATCGCTGTATCAGGTCATAAGAAAAAGATTGTTGACACCTTTGAAGGACTGATTGAAAAGAAAAATGGGGAGATTGATTTAAAAGAAGCTGATGCTGTTGTAGATGATGCTGAGGAGATTAACAAGAAGATCTTTTGCATAAATAAAAAGTTAAATCCTACCAAAGCAAGTGCTGGACAGAGAAATATCTTCTACCAACCTGAATACAAATTTTTATGGGATCTTGGGAATGATAATAATTACTCTGACATCAATGCCCTAAAATTCAAAAAGGCCATTATCCTTTACGGACCTCCTGGAACAAGCAAAACCTATACAGCCACCCAATTGGCCAAAAGTCTGATTTTTAGAAAAGAGTATAAAGGGGATGCCCCAAAATTTCTGAAAGAAAAAGCAAAGATAGAGAAACAGATTCACTGGCTGCAACTGCATCCCAACTATACGTACGAAGATTTTATTTGGGGCTACCAGATTAAAAATAAGGAATATAAAGATAATGGAAAGTTGATTTGTGTGGGCAACCAGACCGTAGCAAAAAAAGGTTACTTTTTGAATTTGTTAGATGATATCAACAAAAAAGAGGGCAAACCCCATGTGCTAATTTTAGATGAAATCAATCGTGTTGACCTCTCAAGATTGTTCGGCGAACTCTTCTCTGCCATCGAGAACAGAAACGAGGCCGTGGAACTCCCCGTCACAGTGGAAGGCACAAAGTCGGTCAAAATTCCAGAGAACCTCTATATAATCGGTACTATGAATGAAATAGATTTCTCATTGGAAAGAGTAGATTTTGCTTTGCGCCGTCGTTTCTCATGGTTCCCCTATGGCTATAATGCCACCGCACTGAAAGAAATTTTAGAGAATAAATTGAATAAAGAGAAGGTGAGTGGCAGACTCAAAACCTTTAAGGACAATGATGAAGAGAAATCAGCGTTCATTGACTGCTGTTCTGCATTGAATGATGCCATCGACGCGGATGAGAATTTGGGCAAACAATACCAAATCGGACACACTTTCTTCGCCGAGCTGGTGGATATTTGGAAGGATATGCAAAATTATGAGATACAGACCGTAAAATCTATCCTTTGGAATATTTCCATAGGGCCTATGATTGAGGCTTATCTCGGAAATAGTGATGCTGAAAAGATAAAACCTCTAAAAGAAGCTTTTGGAATTTCTTCTAAGAAAAGTAACTGATGGGACAACGGAAAATTCAACTTATTAGTGCAAAAGATTGTAGCCCTTTCGACAACCTTAATGATATAAAAAATGTTGATGAGGTACTCACATCTATTGCACATGACTTTCTATCAGACAGCAGCGTTTTTCATTTTCTATCCAACCATCGTAATAAGGAAGAAGACATACCTTTCGTCCAGTGGGCTATTGACAACAGTGACAAATATTTGAAATGGTTCGCAGGGCGATGGGTGGGGGCAGCAACTTATATTTTTCAAAATAAAGTTTACACTTTTAGTGTTTCACCTCGTTTTGGCAATCTATCATTATATGTTCTGTTGGAAGAAATTTTCTCCATCAATATTCTAAATAATTTGAGTGAAGTTGATGTGTCAAATATAGATAGCCTCTTGCAAAAGCTTATTCCGTTTATTTGGGCACAAAAACTTGGTGAAGCCAATAAATATGGTATTCCTCATACAACAATAGATGTGTTACATAAAGGACCAAATGTAAAAGGTCGTCTGCTGATACGCAAATCAATATTACCATTCTTTAAGCAGAAAGAAGTTGTTTCGGCAACTCGCGAAAAACAGGTTGACGCTACCATCTGCCGTATTATTCTACAGGCATACAATTTGTTGAATAAGAACAAGGCAATGAATATTCGTTCGAGAATGTCCGAAAATGCTGAGAATGCATTGATAAACTTTGAAAATGCTAGAATTCCTGATGCTAGAGTCACATTGAAGCAATATAATGACATTCGATATAAATCTATCTATGAATCTTGGAGAGGTATCGTTGATTTTTCGTGGCAAATTATTCAAAACCACAATTTTTTACAAAAAGAATCCGAAAATAGTAAGGGATTCGGGATGTTTGTTGATATGGCTGAAATATGGGAAATGTTTTTACGGTCAAAGTTACGAAAATCTTTTCCCGATTGGGATGTTTCAAGTCCCGAAATAGATACATACAATGGAACATTCTTTAAAAGGAAAATCATTCCAGATATTGTAATGAAAAAAGGAAATGATGTGATGTTGTTTGATGCCAAGTGGAAAAGAATGCAATTTAATAATTTTGATGTTGATAGAAGCGATTTTTTTCAAATACACACATATATCCAGTATTACAAACAAATGGGGTACAATGTCGTTGCGAGTGGATTGCTTTATCCTATATCCGTCGAGGAAGATGGTCTTATGAATAATCGATATTCCACCTTGTTTGGGAATTCCAGCGACTCAACGGTTTTTATAGTGGATGGGATTTGTTTTGGGGAGGAAAAGAATGCAGATGGCGATAAGTTAGATAAAGGTGAAATAGAAAGGTGGGAGAGTTCTTTTGACAGAAATGTAGAGTTTTTTATTAATAGAATAAGAAAAATTTTCTCATAAATAACTTCGTATAGGTTAAGTTTATCCCATCTTTGATTTTTGTTGCCATTTTACATAACGAAATATTATTTTTCAAGTTTTAGAGGTTGTTTTTTGTCTATTATTGATCAGATAATAAAAATTCTTCTATATTGTCAGGTGTGATAATATGAAAGTTTGCATGGGGGTAACTATCTGCAAAAGAGGTTGGAACCTTCGCTTTTTGTCTTGGGTTAGCCTTAAACTCATACGCGTGTATTTGTCCGTTGTATTCCTCTAAATAGTCCACTTCTTGCTGTGTACGAGTACGCCAGAAAAAGCTATTGCTATATTTTTCGTTGTAGGCATTGTGTTTGATTCTTTCGGATATAGCGAAATTTTCCCACAAGGCACCTATATCATTTCTTTCTTCTAATGGTAGAAAAGACGAGATGAGTGCATTGCGGATGCCGTTGTCGTAAAAGTAGATTTTTCGGCTATGTTTTAGCTCGTTCCGTTGGTTTCGGCTAAAAGGGGAGAGTCGGAAAATAATGTATGTCTGCTCCAACACTTCTATGTAGTTTTCCACTGTTTTTGCATCAATACCTACGGTTCCGGCTAATTCGGAATAACTTACTTGTGAACCCACTTGGAATGCCAAGGCTTTGAGCAAGGATACAATTTTGTCGGATTTTTTCACATTGTTCAAAGTGAGAATATCTTTATAAAGGTAGCTTTCAGTCAGTTGTTTCAATACCTTGATTTCTTGTCCGTCAGAAGTGACTACTTCGGGATAATAACCAAACACCAAACGGTGCGGCAGCAAATTCAACTCTGTATGAAGACCATGGTGGGCTGTCATTTCTTCAAATGCAATTGGAAACATTTTGTATTCCCATTTACGACCGGTAAGCGGTTCGTTGAGACGGTTGGCCAATTCAAAGGAGGAACTTCCTGTTGCAATTATCTGCACTTCTTTTATCTGGTCGGTAACCAATTTCAAACGCAGTCCTATATCTTTGATGCGTTGTGCTTCGTCAATAACCAATAGACGTTTTCCTTTCAAAAGTTGTCGGAAACGTGCGGCTGTCATATTTTCAAGAAGAGCATGTGTGCTGATATCGTCGCCGGAAAGCCATAAAATATCATCTTTTTCAGGGAATAATTGCTCCAATAGGGTTGTTTTTCCTGTTTGTCGGGCTCCTATTAATATAATAGCTTTTCCTTTAAATAATTGTTTTTCAATGCTTTGTTTTAATTTTCTTTCAATCATGGTAGCCGAATATTTTTTTGCAAAGATAACATTTTTTTTAATACAAATCCCGAAATTACATGATTTTTAAGGAATGCATTCCCGAAAAATCATGATTTTTCAGGAATAGGAGGTCTTTTGGGGATGTAAGGAGGAGTAATTTGCATGTAAAAAATAAAAAAAGAGGCAATCGCCTCTTTTTTTTATTTCAACCATTTATCCAACCATCCTAAGAATTCTCTTTGCCAGAGAATGGCATTTTGCGGTTTTAATACAAAGTGGGTTTCGTCAGGGAAATATAATAGTTTGCTGGGAATACCTTTTATTTGTGCTATGTTATAGGCTTGCAAACCTTCGGTGTAAGGGATGCGGAAATCATTGCCGCCATGTATCACCATAATAGGGGTGTCCCATTTGTCCACAAAGTTGTTAGGAGAAAAAGCGTAGCTGTGGGGTTCCGGTTTCTCCCAGAAAGGACCGCCTATATCGTGGTTGGCGAAAAACAATTCTTCGGTGGTGGCATACCAACTTTTGAAATTAAACATGCCGCAGTGGGCAATAAAAGCTTTGAAGCGTTTTTCGTGGTGTCCGGCCAACCAATACACAGAGAATCCTCCATAACTGGCACCTACACATCCCAAGCGGTTTTCGTCCACATAGTCTTCTTTGGCAATGGCGTCTATAGCACTAAGATAGTCTTTCATATTTTGTCCGCCGTAGTCCAAACTGATTTGGTCGTTCCAAGCTTTTCCGAATCCCGGCAAACCGCGTCTGTTGGGGGCTACAACCACATAACCTCTTGATGCCATCATTTGAAAATTCCAGCGATAGGAGAAAAACTGGCTCACCATTGATTGTGGTCCGCCTTCGCAGAACAATACGGCAGGATATTTTTTTGTCTTGTCAAAATCGGGTGGCAATATCACCCATACCAACATTTTTTGGCCGTCGGTAGTGTTCACCCAGCGTTCTTCCACTTTGATGGATGCCACACCTGCTAATTTTTCTTTGTTGACAAATGTCAATTGTTTTTCTTTTCCTGTTTTTAAATCAATGCTGTATATGTCAGACGGCACTTCCATGGATTCTCTTGTGCCATACAATTCTTTTGTTCCCAAACAGATAGAAGTATAGTCATGTTGGCCGAAAGTGAGTTGGTGTATTTGCTTTTTGGCAATGTCCAGATAGAAAATTTGGTTGGTACCTTTTATCGGACTGATAAAATAAAGTATTTTTCCATCTTTGCTAAAAGTGAAATTAGATGCACCTTCTTCGAAAGTTCCGTTGTAATTTTCGGTGGTACCTTTGTCAAAATTGTGGATAAAAATACGTTTTAAATCCGATTCAAAACCGTCTGTAGCCATGCTTGCCCATACCAATAGTTTTCCGTTAGGACTGAATGTCGGGTCAATGTCGTAGCCGGGATTGGAAGCGGAAAGGTTGGTAGTGGATTTTTTTGCAATATCATATATATAAATGTCAGAATTGGTACTTAAGGCAAAATCTTTGCCGACTTTTTTCTTGCTGGTATAAACAATTTTTGTTCCGTCCGGACTGAAGCAAATTTCTTCCATGCCACCATAGTTGGGAATAGGACTTGCGAAGCGTTCTCCTTCCATAATGTCAATAGCATTTTGCATGGCAGGGAAGTCGGCAACAAAAATATGGCTGTAGGAATAGTTGGTCCATGCATTCCAATGACGATACATCAAGTCGTCGGCAATAAGTGCATTGGCTTTGGGGAGGTCTGGATAGATATCTTTGACTTCTGCATCCAATTTCACCAAATGCGTATAGAGAATTTTGCTCATGTCGGCAGAAATTTTAAATCCCTCAATACCGCCTTTTACGGCAGAAATTTTAGTTTTTTGGCTGCCATCGGGGTTGATGGTGAAAATTTGCATGTCTCCGCTTTCATCAGGAGCCAGAAAGGCAATTTTTTTGCCGTCAGGTGTCCAGACAGCTTCAAATTCGCTGATAGTCGGTGTGTTGGTAATCAATTGCATGTTGCCGCCTTGTGTGCTGATGGTGTATAAATCACGATTGCCGGTATTGGCATTGACATCGTAATGGGTGAGACCAAATAGCAGTTGTTTGCCGTCAGGAGAACATTCCATGCCGCTCAACCGATTCAAGTCCCATAGCAATTCAGGGGTATAACGTTTTTCTTGTGCATTCATAGACCAAGTGATAATGATAAAACAAATACTAATAAAAAATCCTTTTTTCTGCATATTTTTTAAATTTAAAATGCAAAGATAGTATTTTTTTAGTACTTTTGCCAAGATAAAAATTGAAAATTAAGTAAAAAAAATAACATGACAACCATTTTATATATTCACGGATTTAATTCAGCAGGAACAACTTTTAAAAGTCAGGCTCTTCGCACGGAGTTGCCGAATTATAAAATTATTTCTCCCACTTTTGACTATAAACAATTCGATTTAGCCTTAAAATTGTTGCGATCTACTTTTATTACCAACAAAATAGATATAGTGGTAGGAACGTCTGCCGGAGGTTTTATGGCTTTGTATGCAAGTGCCAAATATCATTGCAAATGTATAGCCATCAATCCGGTAACCCATTTGACAGACACTTTGAAACGATTTTTGGGAGAAAATCAAAATTATATTACCAAACAAAAATATGTTATCACCGAGCAGGATATTGAAAAATGTAGAAGGTTTGAGGAGGGAGAATTTTCTAAGATTGTCTTAACCGATGAAAACACTCGTTTTTTGCTGTCGAATGACGATGAATTGTTGGGTGACCATCATTATTTGGAAGAAAAATATCCACAATGCCACCATTTTAAATATTTTGATGGCTATGGGCATCGTTTTACCAGCATCAAGCCTATAGTGGCAGAAATAAAAGATTACTTAAAAAAATAGGCGGAACAAAGTTCCGCCTATTTGATGCTGACAATAGGTCATTATGCATTTTCTAATAGAAAATGTTCTGCGTCAACAGCAGCCTTGCAACCGGCTGCAGCAGCGGTAATGGCCTGTTTATATTGTTTGTCTTGTACGTCTCCTGCGGCAAATACTCCCGGAATATTGGTCTTGGAAGTGCCGGGTTGGGTGAGAATGTAACCTTCGGCATCTAATTCCAATTGATTGTTGAAAACTTCGGTGTTAGGGTGATGTCCGATGGCAATAAAAACACCTTCTATATTCAAGATGGATTCTTGCTCGGTTTTGACATTTTTTATCTTCAATCCAGTAACATTTTTGCTGAATTTTTGTTCTTCACCCAATATTTCTACAGGAATGCTATCCCATACCATTTCGATATTTTCTGTATTAAAAACACGTTGTTGCATGGCTTTGCTGGCACGGAGTTCGTTTCTACGATGTACCAAATAGACTTTTCGGCACAAAGATGCCAAATAGGTGGCTTCTTCGGCAGCCGTGTCACCTCCGCCAATCACGGCAACATCTTTACCGCGATAGAAAAAACCATCACAAGTAGCACAGGCGGAAACGCCATAACCATTGAATTTTTTTTCAGAGTCTAATCCTAACCAACGGGCAGAAGCTCCTGTTGCCACAATAACCGTGTCGGCAATAATAATCGTGCCGTCGTCAGCGGTGCAGTGAAAGGGACGTTGTGAAAAATCTACTTTTGTGATCATTCCGGAGCGAATGTCAGTGCCAAATTTTAGAGCCTGTTGACGTATATGTTCCATCAAGTCGGTTCCTTGCACGCCTTCTGGAAATCCGGGAAAATTTTCTACCTCTGTGGTGATCGTCAATTGTCCGCCGACTTGCAATCCTTCGTAGAGAATGGGATGCAGGTTGGCACGTGAAGTGTAGATACCGGCAGTATAGCCGGCAGGTCCCGAACCGATAATCAGGCATTTTGTTTTTTCTTCCATGTTATTTTGTATTAAATTGTTGATTTTTAGGATTGTTCTGTTGTTTGTTGGATTTTTTCTTCTTCTTTTTCTTGGATTTGTTGGATTTTGTATTGCTAATATTATTTTCGTTGGCGTCTTTTAGGATAGATTGTGTGCTTGGCAATTGAAAATCACCGCTTAAGTGTAATTTCCCGTTAGAAAGTGTGTCCAAATGTTCCAATATCAACTCATCGCTTACCGAATCTCTATTCCAAGTGAGGTATTGTTTTTTTAAATGTTTGGCAATATTGTTCACTACAATTTCTTTTGCGTCCCCTTCCTCTTCGGCTACTTTTTTGATAATGGATTCCATCAAATGTCCGTAAGGACGGAAAGTAATTTGATGTTTTGGATAAGGAATGATTTGCGGGCGTTTTTGAACCGTTTCTTTGTCAGGACGTTCAAAAGGGCTGTCAACATCTAATTGAAAATTAGAAATGATAAACAGTTGGTCCCACAAATTGTGCCAAAAATCTTCGGTATCTTTTGGTCCGGGATTCAACATAGCCATTGTGTGGATAATGCTTTTGGCTTGTTCGTTGCGTAAATCTCGGTTTTTAATGCCGGCACAGTAGGCAATCATCTTTTGAATATGACGACCATATTCGCCATTGATCAACTTTTCTTTTTGTGTATTATATTCCATGTATGTCTTTTTTTAATTCAATTTGGTAGATAAAATGGCAATTTTGTAAGTATTTTTCGTATTTTTTTGTTAAAAATTTTTCTCTTTAACAGGTATAAAATAAAAAATACAACTTATAAACCATTGAATACAAGTTTTTTATAGAAATTATCTTTGACTGAAATTTTTTCCATGAAAAAGTATAATTTTGCAGCAAATATACAAAAAAAATAAATATGGGAAGAGTTTTAATTATAGGTGCAGGTGGAGTAGGTGCAGTAGTGGCACATAAATGTGCATCTGTACCGGAAGTTTTTGAAGAAATTATGTTGGCAAGTCGTACAAAATCCAAATGCGACAAAATCGCCCAACGTATCGGTGGCAATCGCATAAAAACAGCACAAGTGGATGCCGATAATGTAGAACAAACTGTTGATCTTATCAATCAATTTAAACCTGATTTATTGATCAATGTGGCTTTGCCGTATCAGGATTTAACATTGATGGAGGCCTGTTTGCGTACCAAAACCAACTATTTGGATACTGCCAATTACGAGCCAAGAGATGAAGCTCATTTTGAATATAGCTGGCAGTGGGCTTTCCAAAAAAGATTCCAAGATGCAGGCATTTTGGCAGTATTGGGTTGTGGATTCGATCCGGGTGTTTCAGGTGTTTATACAGCTTATGCCAACAAACATTATTTTGACCAAATGCACTATTTGGATATTGTGGATTGCAATGCAGGTGACCACGGAAAAGCATTCGCTACCAATTTCAATCCTGAAATCAATATCAGAGAAATTACCCAAAATGGCCGCTACTATCAAGACGGCAAGTGGATATCTACCGAACCTATGGAAATTCATAAGCCAATTTCTTATCCGAATATCGGTGAAAGAGAATCTTATCTTTTGTATCATGAGGAATTGGAATCTTTGACTAAGAATTTTCCAACCATCAAAAGAGCTCGTTTTTGGATGACGTTCGGACAAAAATATATCACCGTTTTGAATGTCTTGCAAGAGGTGGGTATGACCAGCATACAACCAATTGTTTATGAAGGAAAAGAAATAGTGCCATTGCAATTTTTGAAAGCAGTTTTGCCGGAGCCGGCATCCTTGGGTGAAGGTTACAAAGGTGAAACTTCTATCGGTTGCCAGATAAGAGGTATTAAAGACGGTAAAGACCGTACCTACTATGTTTGGAACAACTGCAATCATGCAGAAGTTTACAAAGAATGTGGTGCTCAAGCCGTTTCTTATACCACAGGTGTACCGGCAATGATAGGTGCCATGATGGTTCTAACCGGCAAATGGGGCGGCATAGGCGTGAAAAATGTGGAAGAATTCGATCCGGACCCGTTCATGGAAAAATTGAATCAGTATGGTTTGCCATGGAATGAACAAATTGACCAACCTCTCCCTGTAGAGCAATAAAAATGAAATGTGAGCGTTGTTGATAATGCTCACATTGTTTTATATATGAAAAAATATCTTTGTTTTTTGTTGTTGTCGGGATTGTTCTTGTGTCCGAAAATAAGTTTGGCACAACAAGAAGATAATGATGTCAACTATCATTATCAATCTAATGATGATGCCGTACAGCAACATATAGAACAAGTAGAAAAGAAGAATGCTATTTTGTCAAAAATTGGAGTGGGAGGAACTGCAGGATTGCAGTTCGGCTCCTATTTTCATGTGGAATTGTCGCCGGATGTTACCTATCACTTCAACAAATGGGTGTGTGTAGGTGCCGGAGGTACTTATATGCTGACATATATGAATACCACCGGTTTTAAAGATTTTTCACATGTATTTGGTGCAAGAGTGTTTGTGGAACCGCATTTCTTCAATTATTTAGCCTTACATGTAGAATATCAATGGCTGAATTATGATTTGTACACCATATCCAACAATCGATATAGCGTAAATAGAACCAATTCCCACAATATTTTGTTGGGAGGAGGCTATTATCAAAGGGCAGGCAGAGTGGCAATTTATTTGTTGCTATTTTACAATCTTAGTGATAAAAAATATCCTGACAATATTTTGGATAGTTTTGTTGTAAAAGCAGGATTTACATATTTTTTAAAATAAATATCAGTGAATAGTCACCAAATAGCAGCTAAACTTTATAGTCAAACACAGAAAGGTAAATCTTATTCTACCATTCGTTTGGCAATATTAGGCGTGGCATTGTGTATGGTGGTGTTGATACTTACTTTTGCCATCATGACGGGATTTCAAAACGAAATCCAAAACAAAGTGATTGGTTTGGGTGGTCATATAGAGGTGCATCATTACGAAAGCAACGATTCTTATCAGCGAACCCCGATAGTGGATGAAGCCCGATTAAGAAATGCCATTCTTGCCGTTGACCATGTAAGTCACGTGCAGGCAATTATTGACAAAGCAGGTATTGTAAAAGGCGAAGAACATATCGAAGGAGCCGTTTTTAGAGGTGTGGGCAATGATTATGATACCACATTTTTTGCTCAATATATGGTTGAAGGTGCCTGCTTGCAGTTTGATACCGCCCAAGTAAGCAACCAAATTTTAATTTCAGAAACTTTCTCTAAAAAGACGGGTTTGCGGTTAGGGGATGCTGTCAATGTGTATTTTGTGCAAAATACAGTCCGCATGCGAAAATTTACCGTGTCAGGAATTTACAACACAGGTTTAGCTATTTACGACAAAACTTATATTATTTGCGATATACGGCAGTTAGTGAAAATCAATGGTTGGGCAGCAGACAGAGTGGATGCATTGGAGGTGTTTATTGACAATTTCTCCAAGTTGGACGAAACTACCAATGCTGTCAATCAAGAAGTGGATTACGATATGGAAGCCGTAAGTGTGAAAGAGAAAAATCAAGAAATTTTCGACTGGATAGATTTGGTAAGGCAAAATGTGGTGGTGTTGGTAGTGTTAATATTGATTATTACCGCAGTTACATTGATTTCCACACAATTAACTTTCACCATAGAACACATTCCTACAATAGGCATTTTGAAGACAATCGGTTGCACCAATGTACAGATAAGTCAGATATTTCTATGGATTTCCGCCAAAGTTTTATTACGGGGCATGGTGATAGGCGATTGTGTAGGATTGTTGATTTGTTTTGTGCAACAACAATTTTCTATAATTAAGTTGAATCCGGAAAATTATTATGTTTCTTGTGTGCCAATAGATGTACAATGGCTGCACTTGTTGTTGATCAATGTAGGAATATTGGTTGTCAGTTTCATGTTTTTAGTCCTGCCGGCTTATTTAGTCGCCAAGAAAGTAAAAGTTACCAATGCGGTGGCATTGAAATAATTATAACAATTCTCCCAAGAGGGTGGCAGCGGTGCAGGCAGTAATTTTTACCATCACAAAATCGCCTTTCTGGCAATTGCCTTTGTCAAATATCACCACCTTGTTTTGGCTGTTACGACCAAAATATTGATTTTTATTGCGTTTAGAAGGTCCTTCTACCAATACTTCCATGCTTTTGCCAACATCTTTTTTGTTGCTGATGTGTGACAATTCTTGTTGCAAGGCAATAATTTCTTCCAAACGTTTTATTTTGATTTCTTCCGGAATATTGTCTTGCATGTGTTTGTGGGCGGCAGTTCCTTCTCGCATGGAATATTTAAACATGTAGGCAAAATCAAAGCCGACTTCTTTCATCAAAGAGAGAGTGGCTTGGTGTTCCTCCTCGGTTTCATCGCAAAAACCGGCTATCAAATCGGTGCTGATAGCACAATCGGGTAGGTATTTTTTTATGCTGGCAATACGGTTAAGATAGTCTTCCCGTGAATATTTTCTATTCATCCGTTTCAACATGGCTGTACTGCCGGATTGTGCCGGCAAGTGAATGCTTTTGCAAATGTTGTTGTATTTGGCCATCACCTCTAACAATTCGTCTGACAAATCTTTAGGGTGTGAAGTGGCAAAACGAATTCTTGTAGTGGGAAATTTTTCTGCAACTATTTGCATCAATGTGGCAAAATTATAATCTTCAAAATGGTAGGAATTGACATTTTGTCCCAACAAAGTTACTTCCTTGTAGCCATCGTTGACCAAATGTTGAATTTCATTGAGGATGCTGTCTATTTCACGACTTCTTTCACGACCGCGGGTATAAGGTACCACGCAATAGGAACAAAAATTATTGCAGCCACGCATAATGGAGACAAAGGCAGATACACCATTGCCTTCGTATTTAAAAGGAATAATTTCTTTGTAGGTTTCCGTTTGGGAAAGTTGAACATCTATAGGAGAAATTTCACTTTTCAATATTTCAGGCAACATGCGGTATGCATCCGGACCGACAATCAAATCTACGTTCGATTTTTGAAAAAGGTCGTCTTTCAATCGCTCCGCCATACATCCTAATATGCCGATTTGCAAATGTTTTTTCTTATTTTTCAAATTCGTCAATTCATTCAAGCGGTTGAAGACTCTTTGCTCTGCATTGTCACGAATCGAGCAAGTATTCACCAATATTACATCGGCATCTTTTACATTGTCCACTATGTCGTATTCCGGTGATAGAATTGCCGCAACAACCTCACTGTCAGCAAAATTCATTTGGCATCCGTAGGTTTCTATATATAATTTTCCTTTCCCCATTTGGCGTGAATATTATTTTTGCAAAAGTACTAAAAATGTTTTTTCATTTATAGTTTGTAATAGATTAAATTATGATAATTGGTTTTATTGCTTTTTTATCATTTGTTCTAATTTTTGGAAATCTTCAATTTTCCCCATATCCATCCACATTCCTTCTTGATGTTGGTAGGCGAGGATTTTTTCTTTTTCCGCAATCTGTTCATAAAAGGCAGTGATGGAAAACTTTTCTTCTGTCGGAAATAGTGAGAATATCTTTGGAGAAATAATATGTATGCCACTAAATGCCAATGGTTTTAGATTTTTATCTTCCTTGTTTTTCACTATCAATCTTTCGTTGGTATTCAAATTGACTTTGCCACATAGTTGATTGTTGCTGTCAAATAGGAAAAAACGTTGGGTAGTTCGTTCTCTTACCGCCAAAGTTGCCAAAGCCTGCTGTTGACAATGAAAATCATACATTTTTCTAATATCCAAGTCGCTGATAATATCTACATTGTGGACAATAAATGGTTCTCCGTTGTCTAAGAATTTTCTTGCGTGTTTAATGCCGCCACCTGTGTCCAGCAACAATGTCCTTTCGTCAGAAAATTGTATGTTGACATTAAAATAATGTTTTTGTTCTACAAATTGTATAATTTGTTCTCCAAAGTGGTGTATGTTGATAACAAAATCATTCACTTGATAGCTTTTCAGTTTTTCAATGCAGCGTTCCAACAATGTAATTCCACCTGCTTCTACCAATGCCTTCGGGCAGTGTTGTGTCATTTCTTTGAGTCGGGAACCCAATCCGGCTGCCAATATCATTGCTTTCATTGTCAATTATTTTTATTGATTTGTTGTGTTAAAATAGTTTGTTTGTGTTTTCTATAACTTTTCGTCATCACTCTCCGGTCGAATGTTTCATCGTTTTGCGAGTTGCACCATCGCATGATGATGTAGGTGACCAAAAAAGCGAACAGCATTCTAAAGACAATAATTCCTGACCAATGTCCACCCATAGAAAGCATTAAAATAGTGTCTTCAAAAATAGAGTGGAACACTCCCATGAGTGTCATGGCATAAAAAATATCTTTTGCTTTTACATCCGGACGTTTGCCTTCTTCTATAATCAATCCACCGCCATAGGCAATGCCGAGTGAAAGTCCTGCCACTGTGAGCGGGAGCATGGTGCTGCTAATTCCTAACCATTGCAAGGTCGGTAAAATCAACTTGTTGAGCCAGTTGATGGCACCGGTAACTTCCAATAGGTGAATGATTGTTACCAAAGTAAAAATAATGCAGGCAATCATGCCGTAATTTTTCAATTCGTGAAGTGCCCAACTGCTCCAAGTTGGCGTGTCGGCACTAAAGGTATTGGCAATAGTTACAGGCGTTTGGCACCAGTTGGTAGCCTTGTAAAACCAAGCTAAAAATATGCCTGCAATAATTCCGCACCCAAAACGAATCAGAAACATCACCCAGACTTTTATGCCGGTTTTGTTGGCAATGCCTAATTCAATCGGAAATGTATGAGCAATAAGAATCATTGTTAGCAAAGTTGTCATTTGTGCCACGGTAAGCGGCTCTGCCAAAGAGGAATAAATAGAAAACAACGATAACAATCCTCCGTAAATATTCACCACCATGGCTGTCACCCAGACTAATGCCGTTTCAACGGGCAAATTCACCACTTTCATAATCGGTGATAGGATATTGCTTAAATAGGGTAATATGCCTGCCAACTGAATGCAATGAATAATAATAGAAACAGGAATCATCAATTTGAGTAAATTCCAAATCGATTTCCCGGTTTTTTTGAAACAATATGTAAAAAATTCTTTTATATTTTTCAAATTAAATTGTTTATTGACAGTGTTTTACGTAATTTTCCCGCCGAAAATCAACATGTGCAAAGATAGCATTTTTAACCGATAAAAAAGCGAAGAAAAAGTTGACCGCTTGCAAAAATGGAAAATGTCAGTAAAAAGTGCTATCTTTGCATTTTATTGTCAAGAATGAAAAAGTATTTAAAAGATATTGTCAAACTGATTATATTTCTTGCTTTGGGATTCTTTTTTGTGTGGTTGTCACTCAAAGATTTAACACCTGAAGATCGTTCACAATTGTGGATAAATGCAAGAAATGCTTTCAGTGGTAATGGTTGGATTTTTCTTGTTTTGTGTGCATTGATAGGGATTTTGAGTGTTTGGCTTCGTGGCAGACGTTCTGTAATCATGTTGGAGCCGATGAACTATCATGTAAAATCCACTATGGCCTATCATTCTGTAATGATCGGCTATTTGGCCAACCTTGCCATTCCGCGTTTGGGAGAAATTTTGCGATGCACCATATTGCAAAAATACGAGCATGTACCCTTCCAAAAGTCATTCGGAACGGTAGTCACCGAACGGGTTTTGGATGTGCTTATCTGTGGATTGGTTTTCGTTGCAGCCTTTATTTTGGAATCCGACCGATTGACGACTATCTTTGTTGAAAATCATGTCGCAGACAATATTGTTAATATGCTTTCCGGTGTCACCAAATATATTGTCATAGCCGGTTTGATATTGATAATCGTGTTGATATATATTTTTAGAAAGTGGATATTACAATTTAAGATAGTACAAAAAATAAAACAAGTTTTATTAGGATTTTGGGAAGGATTGATTTCGATAAAAAATACCAAGCATCCTGTTCGTTTTATTGTATATTCGCTAAGCATTTGGGTATGCTATTATTTTATGTTTTTTGTAGCTACATTTGCTTTTCCTGAATTGGTAAGCACACTGGGAGTAAGGGTGGCATTGGCATCACTGTCTTGTGTGGTAATAGGAACGCTCGGTTTTATAGTCGCACAAGGCGGTTTGGGAGCATATCCTTTGTTGGTGTCAATGGTGTTGGCATTGTATGGTATGGGTGCTGAAGTCGGTTTGGCAGTCGGTTGGGTGATATGGGCAGTAGAATCAGCCATGTATCTTATGATGGGATTGTTATCCTTGGTAGTTATTTCTTTTACTCATGAAACCACCCGAACCGAAACAGTGGAAAATCATCAAAATTAAAATTTCATGGATTATCAATCAAAATTGTACGAAAAAATCGCTTCTACTGCAGAATCATGTGCTTTGTTGCCGAAGTGGAAGGCAGAACATCAAAAAATTGTCTTTACCAATGGTTGTTTTGACATCATTCACCGCGGTCATGTGGATTATTTGATGAAGGCGGCTGCTTTTGGAGACAAATTGATAATAGGTTTGAATACAGATGCTTCTGTGAAAAGATTGAAAGGAAATTCGCGTCCGATTATAGATCAGCAATCCCGGGCACAACTTTTGGCAGCTTTCGCTTTTGTAGATGCCGTGATTTTTTTTGACGAAGACACCCCTTATCAACTGATAGAAAAAATACAGCCCGATATACTTGTCAAAGGGGCAGACTATCAAGTAGAAAACATTGTCGGTTACGACATTGTCACCAAAAAAGGCGGAAAAGTAATGACCATAGACTTCGTAGAAGGTTGCTCCACTACCAACATAATTAATAAGATAAAAAATCTTTAATGGAAAGAAAAGTCGTACTTACCCAAGACGGCTCTTCCAGTTTGTTTGTGCCGCAGTTCAATCAGTGCTATCATTCTATACATGGTGCCATTCAGGAATCAGAACATATTTTTATTCATCACGGTTTAAATGCCGATATATTGTCCGACAGGCAGGAATTACATATTTTTGAAATGGGCTTTGGCACTGGTTTAAATGCCTTGCTGACTATGTTGCATCAAAATGACAGAAAAATTTACTATACTGCTGTTGAAAAATATCCCTTGGAGCAAGCTGAGATTCAAAGTTTGAACTATGTGCAACAATTGTCTGAATATGAAAGCGTACAGGATTTTTTTTCCTTGTTACATCAAGCCCCATTCGACAAAGAGGTGGCAGTCACTCCTCAATTTTCTATCTTGAAACTAAATACATCATTGTTGGATGTAAGCCTTTCACGGAATGGCTACAATTTGGTCTATTTTGATGCTTTTTCTCCCGATATGCAACCCGAATTGTGGTCAGAGGAAGTCTTTTTACAACTATATCAATCTATGACAAACAATAGCTTATTGCTTACTTATTCAACCAAAGGAATAGTAAAGCGGGCTCTCAGGGCAGCAGGTTTTACCATAGAAAAATTGCCTGGTCCGGCAGGTAAAAGAGAAATTTTGCGAGCAAAGAAATAAAAATCAATGAAAACAGAGTGTTGTGAATGATTTTTATTTTGTACATTGTGTTTAACAGCCTGTTGATAACTTTTTTTCATTCAAAAAGATTTTTGTATTATTTTTTTTAGTATATTTGCAAAAATTATTGTC
>JAEEGF010665973.1_pt1 | contig 19857 bp, 5 predicted proteins | sample 9134171 | NCBI WGS metagenome assembly JAEEGF01 (sample SAMN16246542, study PRJNA631951) | gut metagenome | biome: gut microbiome; feature: rumen; material: AP-attached | host: Bos | place: Iran: Karaj | collected 2018-10
GTATCGACCTCTATGGCTTCGGTGTTTTCATAAGGAGGCTTGACGTTGGACTTCTCGAGCATGGTCACAGGCGACATCCTGTGCGTCTTGCACGCTGGTCTCTGATACTGTTTCTTCATGATGCTGTCTTTATTTTACTATGAATTTCTTACCCTTCTGAATATGCACACCGCGTGCCTTCTCGTGCACAGGCACGCCGCCGACACCATAATGCCGGTCATCGGCTGAGCGCCAGCGAACACCATACAAGCCGGTCGGATCGCCGATCACCACATCTGCACCGTTGTTCTGGCTGATGATCATGTCTTCGAACAGTACGATATATGCCTTGTGGCGAGGTATCACCAGGCCTTCGGCGGCCCTGTGGAACTTGGCCTTGCCGGTCTTGTTGGCCAGCACATAGATGTCGTCGCTCACCACCTCATAGGGCGCGAAGCCTGTGCCGAAGAGAAGGTTGCCTTCGATGGCGGATGCCGTCTCGGCCTCAGGGACGTCTATCCGGCTGAGCGGGGTGCCTAAGAGGATAAGCCCTTCTCCGCCTACGGCTGTCGGGGTCTCCTCGATGAAGACGGTAGAGCTGGCGTAGCTCTTGGCGTAATATGCCTTCACCTCGCCTCCGCGGGCCTTGGTGAAGTCAAGGTCCAGGGAGCCAGAGTAGGTGCAGATGCCATCGTCGGGCATGATGATGGTGGCGCCACGCTCCAGGCTGAAGTCGAGCATGAGGCCCTCGGACGGGATCGTGACACTTTCCTCCGCCGCGTCCATATATCCCTCGGCCGTACAGGTCACGTCATAAGAGAGCGAGACGTCTGCCACGGTGATGACATACTTGCCGGAAGAGTTGGTCTTGCCCGTATATTTCAGGCTGTTGTGGCTGAGGGTGACGACTGCCCCTTCGACCGGATGGCCGTCAAGCTGGGATGTCACCAGGCCAGAGACGCTCTTCTCCGTCAGCGTGCCGTGTCCGGATTCCTGTATCCAGGAGGCCGAACGGCCGTTTTTGCCGCGGAAGCCGCCGGCGTCGGTGATGTCTGCGGTGCTGACGGTCAGCACATAGTAGCCGTCAATCAACGTAAGACCGGAGAGATCGATGGCGTACTCCACATCGCTGACCTGGCTGACCGTCACGCCCGACACGTCTATGGAGGTGCCCTGGCAGGTCAGGCGCAGGTCTTCAGACGTGAACGTCTCTGGCAGGATAGGCTTGTTGAACTCAACCACAACCTCTGTCAAAGCGACGGGCGACACCTCGCCCTCGGCGGGAAGGCCCTTGAAACCTGCCACGTCGAGTTGGATGTCGGCCATCTCCCCAAACGTCACGAGATAGCTCTCCGTGCCGGTGAGCACCTCGCCAACGAAGTGGAGCAGGTTCTCATAGAGCGGGTCCTTACCGTCACGCAAGGTGCGGTCGGTCTGCCACACGTTGTCCACAGGCAGCACCTTGCCGTCGCTCTGCCTGACGACGCTGACCACCTCGCGGAGGCCTGATGTCGGGTCCGAAAGCGAGCCATACGTCCAGCCGGGATGGCCGGCACTGACGGTGAGCATGTAAGCCGTGTCGCTCTGCGGGATGATGCTCATGCCAGACGACATCTGCACATCATGCTGGGTGGCATCGGTCAGGTACACCTGGTCGGGAAGGTCATCCTGGTCGGGAAGGTCGTTCACGAGGAAGCCACGTCCGCCTGTCGTCGGTGTGAAGCCATGGATCAGCTCGTGGATCCTCACCTTATCGAGCAAGGAGAGGTCTTCGTTGCCGTAGCTCGTCACATGATTGTAACTGACACTGTAGTTGGTGAAGTGACCCAGCAATGAGCTTTGCAGCCACCACTGAGCGTAGGACTGTGACTGTGAAGGAATAGTGCCGAATTGATTGACGATAGAAGTGCCAAAGGCCAAATTGGCATCCTCTCCGTTCACCTGTGAACTCAAAATCTCAAAGTCGATGAGCAATCCTTTTTCATTATCCACAATCTCAGGCTGATAGGTGGTCATCCTTACATTGGTAGCATCACCATACCCCTTATTGTTAATCAGAAGGGCAAATTCTGCAGGACGCATCGGCTCCACTTCTTCAGTGAGCGGATCGTCACCAAACACGTCACGCTGCAAGAAGTAGTCAAGGTCGAGTTCTGGAGACGGCTTCACGGTCAATGTAACAGGATTCAGATCTCGTGTCACATAGAGACCGGTGGTAGGATCCTTGTAAGAGAAAGTTCCTCCGAACGAGCATTCTTCCGGTTCTGTGGGAGCCGCATACTTAGTGGGGATAAACAGGATGGTGGCCACTCCAGTACCATTGGCCTCCAGTCTCCATCCGGAATTGAAGTCCAACTCACCCACAAAACCATCCAACGACTCTGGATTAATCTGGAACTCGTGAGAGGTCATCAGTTTGCCTTCAGAATTGCGGACCTCAAGGTTCAACTTCACATCCTCCATCGCACCGGTGGTACTGCCGTTGTTCACGGTCAGCGTACCGCGGAATGCCTGGCGTGTCATCACCATCTCTTGTTTGAAAGAGAGCGTGATGCTGGTACAGATGGATTCTGACTCATCGCCTTCTTCCTTGGAAGCATCGTAGATGGTGATGGGGCAAGACACCGACAAGCCCTTATAGGTGAATTTTGCTGTGGCTTTGCCAGCCTTTTCAGCGATCAGGTAACCGTCCTTGAAACCGACAATGCCATTAGAGATAATCGCCGATTCTGGAGTTACCATGGTCTCGCTGCCGTCATCCCACGTGCATGTCATTGTCACCTCAGGCTTTTCATCGCTAAACATGTAGATGTCGGATTCCATTTCAAGTTTGATGGGATGTGCCCTGGCGACAGAGACATTCACACTCTTCTCACCTGTCACATACTCCTCATCGTCGGTAACCACAACACCCAAAACACGGATCTTGCCTTCATGAACAGAAGGTATCTCGACATCAAACGATTTCTTTCCTGTCACAATTTCTCCATTTGAGAACATCACATCAATACTCTGCCGTTCATTGTCCATATAGATGGGATCCATCGACACATGCAGGATGTCGCCCTCCAACTGTACATCTAAGTTCAAAGAAGACGTGGCTCTCCTCAATCGGGCTGGAGCCCAACTTTTATCATTGACAGAGTGAACTGTTCTATCCACAGGTTTGAAACCTTCAAGACTGAAAAAATCAGACAACGTTGACTCGTTGAGCAACGTTATTATATTATGCCAAGTCCTTGTATTTCCTGTAACTTGCGTGTGGAAGCTGTTGTAAAGAGTACTCTTGCGATTGATATTTTGTGGGAAAGACAATCCTCCTTGCTGACTCTCCAAAGATACGATTACGTCACCAGTATCTATCAAATCCAAATACTTTTCATAGAAGCCCAAGTCTTCACTCTTTTTAATCCACCAATAATCCCAATCATTATTTGACATCGCATGCCCTATCCTCGTTCCTATTTCTCCTGCTTCTTCAAAAGCAGCTCTTATAGGATTAACGACCTCTGACGACAAGGCATGAACAGGAATACCTTTCATCATGTCAAGTGCCGCGGCATTGTTCAGGTAATTGTCTGTAGCATCAGAATTTACAGCAAGGTCTTCTATTGCATCGGTTGAACTGAAGCAGAATTGTTTATCATTGATGATGCCTTTTAACCAATTGCTACTCATAATCAAATCGCCCCATTCACTACCAGAGTGAGGTGTGTTAACCGTTATTATTTTATGAACATTATCACGGCCACCTTCAACATATTGCACATGCAACCTTGACAGAATACCACCCATACTGTGACCGACCAAATCCGCCCTAGTAGCCAAGATGCCATGTTCCCTGTAACGTCTGATCAATAAATTGATGGCTCGCCCAGGTTTATCTTGATTTTCTACGAAATGTGAGCAATTGGATTTGCTGTAATCCACACAATAGACCTGATACTTGTCATATAGTTCTATCGACGCTGGCAGACCTTCTGCTAAAAGATTTGCCTTTTTGATTAACCCCATGCTGCCATTTGTGACATATTTTGCAAAATCTTTCCAAGTTTTCCTAGATGAATTAAGGCCGTGAATCAACACCAATGGTGGACGGGTAAGAACAATAGGCACATTTATCACACCGGTTGAGAATTCACTTTGGTATGTCAACTGGGCAAAAATCTTCATCTCCTTCGCATCTGGATCTGGAAAATCGTCCGGCGCCTGATACACCACATTATTCCAATCAGAAGGATTCTTAATGATTCCATAACCATCGGGCAAAGACCACATAATGCTGTATTTACATTCTTCGGAAGGCAGCTGTGAGGTTGCTAGATCAAGGGCAATGAGCACTTCTGACTTGTCTGCAGCCACCCCCTTTATTATTGAGCGTTTTCCGTCGTTTGTAATAAGTTTATAATCCAAATTAAAGTCATCTCCACAAGCTACTCTCTTGGGGTCTCCATCAGCCAGAGAAGGAAGTTCTGCAGGAGGTGAGCAATACATAGCGGGATCTTCTGTGCCATAAATGATATAGATATCATCTATTACTGATTTGCCACCCAAATAGGGGTTACCAGGGCCTCCGCCACCGCCATTGTAGCCGCCGCCACCGAAGCCGCCGCCACCAGAACCAGAGCCGCCGCCACCAGAACCAGAGCCGCCGCCACCACCAAAACCACCATAGTTGTTTTTGATACAAAGAGTGGATCCCCAGCGCTTAATAGTTGTGGAAAGTTCGTCTTCTTCATATTTATCACAAAGTTCCTGGTACTTTGCCTGTCCTATGACGGTGATACATGTAGCATCGTCTGATTTTGAGATACGTTTTCCTACATGTGAAGCCTCGGGTATAGGCATCATTTTTGCATAAAAAACATGCGACTCTTTTGCACCAAGCTCATCAAGATGAGGTGCATTCAGGAACTCAAAGTAATAGTCTTTGTCCATTGTCAAAGACACGTTGATGTTGACAGCGCTGATAAGGCCCTCGTTGGTCACGGTCATGGGCACGATATTATATGGCTCAGGAGCTTCATTTGGCAAAGACACAATCACCACAGGTTTGGGTACCCTGGTGTCAAATGTTGCTACAGTCTCTATCTCGTACACGTCTTCAATTTCTGTCTCCACCACTTCCCATGTATAGGTAATGGCGTTATAAGCCAGAAATACTTCCTGCTCGTTGTTGATGCCTGGATTCACAATGAGCGTATTGCTGTAAGAGTTGTGGCTATCGGCAGACACAGAGAGCGTGTACCACCCTTCAGGCAGTGTCGTAGCGAATTTGCCATCTTCTCCGGTCACGCCTTCTGCCACCACTGTTCCAGCCACAGGGGTCTTCACCACAACGCGAGCATTAGCCAGATGAGGTGCCTCGTCGGTGAAGAAAGCCATCTCATCCACCACGTCAACAGTCAGCGTACCCGTCTCTTCTGAAACAGGGGTAACAGTGAAGCTGATCCCCACACCGTTGCCATTGGCACAATTAATACCAAGTTGTCCTTTAACAGGTACATTCAACTTCATCTCGTCGGTAGACGAAAATCGCAGGACTACGGTTGCAGAGTCACCTGATCTGAGTGATGCCAACTCATGAGCTGTGGTTGTCGAAATCCAGTTGGGCAGGGCAAAGGTGATTTTTCCGGTCTCACCCTTACCGATGTTATGAATGGTAATGGGATACTCCCGCACCTTACCCATGGTCATGGTGGCATCGATGTGGGTAGTACTGGCTTGCAGCGCACCTGTAAGCGGCTGCACGTAATAATAAAGTGTATGCACGGCTTCTGATCCCTCATTGGTGGAGATGGTGATCGGCATCTGTTGCCATGAGGTGCCTCCGGTCAGGCCGTTGCCCTTAATACTGAAATTCAAAGCAAGCGTCTCTCCACCTTCAATCTTGTCGATAGATGTGTAGGCAAACTCGCAGTTGGCAGACTCAGCCTTAGGCACTACTTTTACACCGGTCTGTGCCAGAATGCCGGGATTGGTCACCTGTATGGTACCATTGAAGGTCTCTGTCAAACCCATCTGGCAAGTGGTGAAGAAGCTATTGAGCAAGATACCATACACATCAAAGGCATCCATCTCTGTTGACTCATTGCTACCAGGGAAGCACGCACCGACCACAAAATGCCCAGCCTCACGTTCCAGGAGTTGCTTTGTGACAGAATAATTGCCCTCATCATCAGTCAGCACCAACTGTGCTTGGCGGATGCCATCATGAATCAAATAAACCTCCACTTTTGCATTTTTGCCAGTCTCACCTTTTGCTTTACCTGTGATGGTGACAAGCTCACCGTGGCTGTAGAGGTCTTTGTCCACTTGTGCGGTGACAGTGAAAGAAGGCGTCAGTTTGATGCCAACCTTTTCAGAACTGTTGTTCACGTACATCAGCTCTGTGACTTTCTGCGATGGGTTGACCGTGGCTTGGAAGGTGAAATCACCTACCATGGATGGCAGGGTATAGACGTACTCAAATGTCTTCGACTCGCCAGGTGCCAATGCTTTGTCAATGGTCATTCTTTCCCTGTAGCTGTCGCCGCTGAAACTAAAGAATAGTTCTGTAGAGGCTGGAAGATCAGCATGGCCAATGTTCTTCACCTCTGCGGTAAGCCGCACCTCACTACCTGCTTCTGCTTCTGTCTTGTCGGCAGTCAGAGAGACGATGGCATCAGGCATGGTCTGGTCGGTAATGATTACCCAACAGGTTCCTATCGACATACCGTTGCCTTGCACCGTGAAGGTCGCGAGGTCGCTGTCACCATACTGGCTGTTCAGCTTTACGTCTACCAGCAAGTCGGCGCTCTGAGAACCAGCAGGTATTACCAGGGTGTGGTCATACTCAAAAAATTCGTCCTTGTCGCTTGTGATACTCACCGTCACATCATGGTCGGCCACAAGGTTATGGCTAATGCTGAACACATTACCCGTAGAACCTTCTAACAAGGAGGTGGAGGCAGCCTTGATGGTGAGCATCGGACCCTCGTTATCTGTGATGGTGACAGTCTGTGTCATCGCACCATTACTGTCGGTTGGGACAGAACAGTTACATGACGAAGCATAGACCACAGCACTTAGATTGATAGTTTTATCACCATCAACCAAGTTGTTGTCCTTCACACCGATGATGAACTCCACCTCTTTTTCTCCAGGTTCCAGTGTGACAGAGCTGGGATAGGTGAGCCATCCGTTGTTGTCGTCAGAGAGGCGTATGACAACATTTTTGTCAAAATTGTCGGTTCTCTTGATCACACCCATCATGGCAGAGTTGCCGGCTGACTCACTCACGGTGCGGGGAGAGACCGTGAAGCTCAAGGTCGGCATATCGTTGTCGTTGAGGATAACCAGTACCTCACCTCTATTATAACGCTCGGCCGTTGCATTGAATGCCACCGTCTCTTGGATTTCTATTTCAAGATTGTCGACAGCCTCCACATCAAATGTTACTGAGGGAGATCCTGCAGGTATGGTAACAACACTTGGGAATGAGAAACGCTTACTGTCCTCACACGAAACGGTCACTTCGATGGGTCGACCAGACACCCGGCTTGTGGTGATGGTGAGTTGGAATGTCTCACCTTCTGTGACCTCACTCTTCGACGTGGTGACGATGAGGTCGGGGAACTCGTTATCCTCGATAATGACACGTTGTGTGACAGCAGCATATCCATGGCCTGCGATAGAGATGTCAACAATGGAGTCATTGTCAAGCACTGTGTTATCCACAACGGGCATATAGACCACCACTCCTGACTGACCTGCCGGTACCGTGATGGTGGCAGGAATATCAATTCGACTATCGGCTGTGGCGGTCACATTGAAAGTCTGCTCCTCTGTCCATCGGCCGCTTCGGGTCAACTTGACATAAAGGTTTGACACCTCATTCTCTATCAACCGGAGGGGAGAAACCTCCAGTGTCAACTCTTTATTAACGGTATATCCTGCACTCCCCAGTTGGATGTTGTTTGCCTTGGCGTTCTCTCGTTCTTTTGTGGTTTCAAAGGGAATAATGCGCACCTGCAACTTGACAGGTCCGTCCATGCCTACAAGTTTAGGGATATCAATCTCTGCACTGCGGTTGACGAGAGCTTTTCCTGCCAGAGACTGATAGTAATACGTCGTACCTATCAGTTTGCTGCCAGACCCGTCGTCTGCCACCAGCGAGATTTGCTCGCTCCAACCGTCTCCAGTAGCCAGCTCTCCCAAATTTTCCACTGTCCATGACACTGTGATGTGATCACCTGGGTTGATCGTCGTCTTATCGGCCCTGATGTTCTTTGGTATCAAGTCTGGGAAATATGGAATTCTGATCTTGCCAGCCGAGACCTTAGTCATCACGTTTTCTCCTGTCGCTATTCCTAGAACAGCATGCTGAACAGACATCTGATGCTCGGTTCCTTCCTCCAAATTGCCCGGTATATGCAAGTGCAGTTTGAATACCGCCCCGTTATTCCCGAGAATCGGTTTGTTGGAAGGTGAGAAAAGCATCACCTTATAGGTATCCCCACCCATTTTTTTGACTGTGGTCAGATGTCCGTCGATACGGTCGGTAGGTGTCGCCCTTTCGTCCATGGTGATTCCCGACGGCAATGTAAGATCAAACTCCAAACCGACCACGGCATCCGTATTGCTCACGGTGACAGGCAAGTCTGCTGATGTACCTGGTTCTACAGCAATATCCTCTATGGTCAATTGATTGACTCGTTGCGCGTTGACTCCTAAAGTGCAAATGCACAGGAGCAACATGACGGATAAAAATCTTGTCGTTTTCATATCGTTATTTGATATAGATTTTCTTGATCATTTCTTTATTACCGCTAGCATTCACCTTGACAATCAAAGTCTTTTCTCTGAGACTTCCATGATTGTAGAGAATGTAGTCACCAGCAGAAACATTTATCAATGAGCCTTCATCTATCAGGCTACCGCTCATTTGATAGATGCACCATGAGAGCGTCTCGTAATGATTCGTTGTGTGCAACACGATGCCATTGGCACTGGCAGAGATGGCCAAGTCTGCATTCACACTTTCAGCTGTCGTTATGGTCTCGTTGGAGATTGACGGTATCTCTGTTGCTGCCTTGTCGGAAAGCATCACATAAATGATATTAGGCTGGTTTCCAAAGACGGTCCCAAGGATGTTCTCGCCGACTGGCAAAGTTGCGCCGCCCATGGAATAACCGATAATATGCAAGCCATCATCTGTCTGGCGGGCATCACAGACCATGCCCAATGATTGGAGAGCTTGTGAAATGCTCATGTCGGTGCACCCGCTGATATACACATCGAATGCTGCTACAGGAACAGATGAGTTGATGGTCAACAGACCGTTTTCAATATAGACAGACGCCATAGGATTGGTCTGCATCGCCTTGATTTGACGATGTTCGTTCGCCTGAGCAGGCACTCCATTACTCATCAGCGTGTTCACCATTCCGATGACATCTTGCACATTGATGGTCTCATCATTCCACAGATTGGCTGCCGTATAGTTGAACAGGTTCCAATAGTCCTTGAAAATATAGTTGATTGAGGTTTGCAGGTCAAGTACATTCACGTCTCCGGTGAAATTCACATCTCCGGGATCAAACATCAGTTTGATAGGAACCCAACTATCTGCCTTCACACTCGATGTCCAACTGCCTTTTGCAAGATATACGACATCAGCATTGGCTCCTTTATACTCAACGACGCTGTTGTAAGGACTTAATGAGGTATTGCCGTCGGACAATGTCAGCAAGGATGACCAGCTGTCTGCGTTCCATTCCGATGGAATGGCTGTCGTCAACAGCAGATTTCCCCGGTTGTCATACGACTGGGCCTTATGGTTGTAGGTCAATATAGTCGGCAGATTGTCAGCCTGAGACTGACCGACGAGGTCGGAGACATGCATCTCTATGCTATCAGGCACTTTCTGTCTTTGCAAAGTCAGATTGGTCACATGCGAGGAAATCATCGGCGACACTTCTGAGAAACCATTGTCATTAGCCAAGAGTGTTTCCAGACTTGGGAAGAAACTGGCAAGATATCCGATATTTCCAGTGAAATTGTTTCTTGAAATATCCAAATATTTCAACTCAGAGGCGAGGTCTCCACCATTTTCTGTATGGGCAGCCAACAACGCTGCGAGGTCTCCGTCAAGACGGTTTCCTGATATCCGCAAACTCTCCAACTTGGGCAAGGCAAGCAATTCCACAGGAATGTCCCCAACATAGTCTTTACCCGACAAATTAATGGAGGTGATATGTCCTTGCTTTACCGTCAGATAAGGCAATTGGGTCACGACCTTGATGCCTTCCGACAAATCCCAGGGCCGTGTATTCTCCACACCAAGTTGATTGTTGATAGCCTGTAGCGCAGCCCATTCCGCAGCAGGAATCTTATAGATGGTGAATGATCCCAACAAAGTTTTATCCAAGCCATGATAGCCTACGCCCTCTGCTATCTCTAAATAGACATCATAGTCACCACCCTCTGAAGGCTTCTCTGTGCTGTTATAAGAACCATCTTCAGAGACATAAGTGACCGTTGGGGTTCCTACATAATCACTCACATACACATCAACACCATGTTTTTCTCCATCGTAGTCGATTTCCCCTTCTGGGAAGACGACTTCATAGAGATCGTCCGTCAGAGGTGCCTTACTGATGGTGAATGAAGCGGTGAGTTTACCTTTGTAGTTGCCTATACCCTCGATGGTCAACGTGGCTGTTCCTGGAAGGAAATTATTCGTCCATTCCACATAATAGTCTTGCTCTTCTTGCAAGGCACCAAGAACTTCGTTTGTAAATGTCCATTCTGGATATTGGTAATCGGCATTAAACACCAGTTGGTCTTCCAAGATAGAAATGCTACCTGCCAACGGTTGAGGGGTGATATTGAAAGTGTAAGCTACCCTGCCAATAGTGAATGGGTACACACCCTCTATCTCGAAATCAGCCACTCCCACATTCACATTATTATTATAATGGCCTGCTTTCCAATATTCTTCCCCAATCATGATGGACTGCGTGCCATAGATGCAGTTGATAGAGGTCTGATAAAGAGAGTCTCCTGTATAGACTTTGTCCTCTATGCCCGAGAAAGACAGGTGGCTGACATCATCATACCCATAAGAAGCCAGATTGATGGTGTTCCCCATCAAATCTCTTGCTCTGAACTTAATCCCATGAATCGCTTTGGATTGATCAAACTGAGCCACCATACTCTCAGAGAATGTGTCACCAGAGTTCAGCGTACCTGTCAGTACCGTCCATTCCTCATTTTCCACCATATAGTCAATGACACATTGCAGGTCTGCGGGACTATCGTATGAACCTTCGACGATGAGTTGGAGCGGATTTTCCAAATCGTTCCATTTTGAAGGATCTTTTGGTGCCACCTTCAGAGGCGTCATGTTTAACATCTCAACGATATTCTCGAACCGGCTCCAACCACCAGCAGCCATATAATTATCGACCTTGCCAACCGGAACATAAAGTGTGGCGGAAGTGAATATTTCCTGGTCTGTTTCCCAATTATAGCCTACAAAGAATACATCCTCTTCGATATCAAATGGTTCTTCGATGAAGGAGACCACTTTGTTGAGATTTACACATCCATCAAATGCTCGATAATCAATGCCTGTCACAGAGTTGGGGATGACTACAGAGGTCAAATTGATACAATCATAGAAAGCATAATCACCAATCTGTTCCACTGTGTTGGAGATATCAACAGAAGTCAAGGCTTGGCAATATTCCACAGCCCAACTCTCAATTCTCGTCACTCCCACAGGAATGCTGTAAGACACATCTGGCTTTCCAGCAGGATAGCAGATGAGAACGGTCATGTCCTTATCGAACAGCACGCCATCTTCCGACCGGTAATTCATATTGCTTTCCTCCACATGGATGGAAGCCATACTATAACATCCGTCAAAAGCATAGAACCCTATCCATGTCACGGAATTGGGAATATCTATGCTGTTCAGATTTGTACAATAGCTGAACGCAGAACTTCCGATACTTGTCACAGAGTTGGGGATATCGACGGAAGTCAGATAGTATTGATTGCTAAAAGCATATCCATTGATCTCTGTCACACTGCCCGGGATGGAGTATGAGGCTTCTGGCTTTCCTGAGGGATAGTAGATGAGCGTTGTCATGTCTTTGCTGAACAGCACGCCATCCTCAGACCGATAAGACGTATTCCCTTCTTCCACATGAATAGATGCCAAATCATAACATCTGGAAAAAACAAAATTTCCTATTGATGTCACTGAAGCAGGGATGTCGATGGAGGGTAAATTGTAACAATAGTAAAAAGCATAGGTTCCGATACTCGTCACGGAACTGGGGATTTTGATGGATTCCAGGTAGTAGCAATATTCAAATTCCTCATAGCCGATCGCTGTCAGTCCAGTGAAATATTGCAATTCATCAAAACTGGTTATCGACGAATTATGTCTGAAAACTTGCCGAAGGTCAGTAACAGCGGCCGCCTCCATATAACTCAGTTCCCCGTCGCCATCGATATCCCAATTCTCCACACAAAGTGCTTTCACGTTTGCGTCAGCAAATTGAATGGCCGAAAGAAGGGTTTCATCCAATTCTAAGATATTTTCAAACCGGTTCCACCCTGCTGCTGCCCTATATTTATCAATCGTGCCAACAGGAACATAAAGTGTAGCGGAAGTGAAAATATTTTGGTCTGTTTCCCAATTATAGCCTACATAGAATACACTTTCATCGATATCAAATGGTTCTTCGATGAAGGAGACCACTTTGTTGAGATTTTTACATCCGTAAAATGCCCCATAACCAAATTCTGTCACAGAGTTGGGGATGATTACAGAGGTTAAATTGGAACAATAATAGAAAGCATTATCATCTATCCATTCCACGGTGTTGGGAATCACAACAGAGGTCAGGGCTTGACAATATTCCATAGCCAAACTCTCAATTCTCGTCACTCCCACAGGAATGCTGTATGACACGTCTGGTTTGCCGGCAGGATAGCAGATGAGACTGAACATATTCTTGCTGAAGAGCACGCCATTTTCTGACCGGTAAGTCATGTTGCTTTCCTCCACATGGATGGAAGCCAAACTAATGCATCCCTCAAAAGCATCGTTACCTATCCCTGACACAGAACCAGGAATATCAATACTTTTCAGACTTGTACAATAACGGAACGCACAATAATCTATCATTTCCACAGAGTTGGGAATATCGACGGAAGTCAGATAGTTTTGATTGTCAAAAGCATAACCATAGATCACTTCTACACTGCCAGGGATGGAGTATGAGACATCTGGCTTGCCGGCAGGGTAGCAGATGAGAACGGTCATATCCTTGTCGAACAGCACACCATCCTCAGACCGATAAGACATATTCCCTTCTTCCACATAAATAGACGCCAAGTTATAACAACAGGTAAAAGCGTTATAGCCTATTGAAGTCACGGAAGCCGGGATGTCAATGGAGGTCAAGCCATCACAATAATAAAAAGCAAAGTTTCCGATGCTTGTCACGGAACCGGGGATTTTGATGGATTTCAGATAGTAGCAAGATTCAAATTCCTCATCTCCAATCGTTGTCAGTCCTGTGAAATATTGCAATTCATCAAAACTGGTTATCGACGTATTATAACTGAAAACATGTTGAAGGTTTGTAACGGCGGCTGCCTCCTCATAGCTCAGTTCTCCATCGCCATCTGTATCCCAATACCCCACACAAAGCGCCTTCACGTTTCCGTCAGCAAAACGAATATTGAAAGGAGAGACTTCGGGAGGGTTGGGTGTTTTATCCGCAAAGCGAGCAAGCGCCTTGACCTCCATGTCGTCCAAGGCACGATTATAGATGCGTACCTCATCAATAACGCCATTGAACGGATACCAAGAGTCACTAAATTTACCGAAATACAAATTTTGTGCATTGACTCTAGAGAAATCGGGAGTGCATGCATTTTCATTAACCAGTTGACCATCGATAAAAAGTCTGGCTGCCCCGTTTCCATAAGCGAACACCACATGCGTCCATTTGTTGAGATAATTGCCAGTCAATTGTTCTTTGGTATCTAGCGAAGCCCAAGACTCATTGCCCATGGAACCCATTGCAATATGGCACTTTTCATCATTTCCGCCGAGTGTAAACGTAATACCTCTTCTGTCATGCTCTTTAGCTAAGAAGCATTGACCACCATCCGATGATACTTTGCCACCCCAGCCATCCATAGATTCCCAGCTGTTAGGTTTGATATATAGTGAGAAGGATGCACCATCATCAAACTGGAGAGATTCTGAATTCGCCACATAGATATGCCCAGGTTTGTCATAACCACCAAAGAGATACGCACCATTCTCATCACCATTCACACCCTCTGTCAGTGTCACTTGACTTGTAGGTGAGCCATGATTCTCATATCCACTCTCGTCATTCGCATTTCCGCTGAAAGGATAGTAAGCAACCAACCCTTCTGTCGGTATCTCAACATTTGAACCATCGGCGTCAATAAATGCGATGGGTTGGCTACGTAAATGGAAATCTTGATCCGTTCGGAGTTGTTCCATTTTCATGATACCATCCTCTTCCCTTACTCCATCTGTATTGACAGGTGTTTTCCATATATTGGTGTTGATAACTCCATCGTCAAAACTGTCGCGAACGACAGTGGCCGGGGTGGAAATCATCAAGTCATCCATATAATGATAATGGGTATACCACCAACCGTAAGGGTCGCAGTCCACACTGAGGTTGGAAGTTCCTTCGAAATCAAGTATATTGAAGTGGTGAATACCCTTGTCTTCACCATTCATGTAATAACGCACGTCACCATTTCCGTAGACCACGATTCTCTCGTCGATCCACTCATTTCTGACAAGGGGTGCAATATACCATTCTTCTGATTGATTTCCGTTACTGACTTCTACAAATATGCCTAAATGAGAATTATCGTAGGAGTCATTCCAATAGTTAGCATTATCATAGCGGATACGAATGTTGACTCCATTATCCAAAGAAAAAAGAATATATTGATAACTAAATCGTTCAGGTGAGTAGAAAGAATTGAGATAAAAATCATTGACTGTGTTGACGAAATATTTCCTCTTCATCATGAAATACTCATCCGCAAGATTGCCTCTCTTTGTTGTTGCCTTATTCAATTTGGAAGGCATCCTCTTGAAAGCATTTTTATCCGAAAGGACCGTTTTGACTCTTTTCTGCACATTCATCCTTGAAGCTGCCCCACCTCTTGTTTTTGACAATTCCATGTCAGAATGTTGTGTAGGTTTCGAGAGAACACCATGTAACTCAGGCCGGGTGATATGATAAAACGACCTTAGCTCATGAATTTGAGGAATGTTCCCCTTTTGGCTTTGAGCCATTGCCAATGAAGGCAACAGCATCAACAATAGGAAAAGCAACAATTGTCCTATCCTATTGGCCGCCTGAAAAATGTCGACTTTTTTCATAAGAATATCAATTGAACAATTATGTTATATCATGGTTATCAATCAATTACGCATCTGCTTCCTACATAGAAAAGGACAGACAACGGGAAATTGTCTGGCGTAAGCAAAGCACACAAAAATGTCTGATCCAAATAGCGCCCCTTAATAAATCAATGCTGACGGAGCTTTATTTTGCAAATATAGGAAAAAAAAGAAATTGAAACAAGCAAAAAAGGGTGAAAAATTTTTTCACCCTCTATCTCACAAAGTTTTTGTTATCAATCAGTTAACACTTTGTGTTACATCGTTCAGCCACTGCCGTTCCTCTGCAGACAGATATGGGGACAGGCGCTCCCTCACTAATTGGTGATAGCCATTGAGCCATGCCTTCTCCTCTGCATCGAGTAATGACAGGTCGGCCGGTGTCAGGTCAATGGGACATAACGTAAGAGGTTCAAACTGCAGGAACTGTCCGAAAGGTGTTGTCTGATAAGGTGTGATGAGCAAGGTGTTCTCTATGCGTACACCAAACTCCCCCTCCACATAGATACCCGGTTCATCGGTCACCGTCATCCCTGCATGCAGCGGTGTCGGTTTCCACTCCATCCTTATCTGATGAGGTCCTTCATGCACGCTGAGATAAGACCCTACCCCATGGCCTGTGCCGTGGAGGAAATTGAGTCCCTCCGCCCAGAGCGGACTTCTTGCCACGGCATCCAATTGCGACCCACAGGCGCCGTCGGGAAACTTCAACATCTGCAATCGGATATGTCCTTTCAGAACCAAGGTATATACCCGCCGCTGCTGCGCTGTCACTGGTCCGAGCGCAATGGTGCGGGTAATATCGGTGGTACCATCAAGATACTGTGCCCCCGAGTCGAGCAACAGCAAGCCCTCTGGCAAGAGAGCCACATCACTTTCCTCTGTCGCCTCATAATGAACGATGGCCCCATGTGCTCCATAGGCCGCTATCGTATCAAACGACAGACCACGGAAGAGCGGCTGTTCCGCCCTCAGCCGAGTGAGTTGCCGGTCTATCGTGAGTTCTGTCTGTCCACCCTCCCTCACGGCAGGCAACAACCAATGCAGAAACTTCACCATCGCCACACCATCCTTTATCATCGCCTTCCTGAAGCCATCTATCTCCACGCTGTTTTTCATCGCCTTCATGGCAGGAATCGGAGAAGGAAGCGGTAGCACATCACACCCGACCGACGCAAAGAGCGTGTGGTTGACAGCAGTGGGATCAAGCATGATACGTCCGTCACGCAGTTCACTGAGGCATTCTCTCACCTGACTATATTTCTCTGTCGACACACCCTCTCCATGCAGATAAGCCATCACCTCAGGAGAGAGTTTGGCATTGTCAATGAACAAGACTGCATCCTCATCAGAAATCAAGAGGTAAGCCACAAACACAGGGTTACAATGTACATCGCTGCCACGCAAGTTGAGTGTCCATGCGATGTCATCGAGTGCTGTCACCAGGATGGAGTCAGCATGCACGGCCGACAACGCCTCACGGATACGAAGGATTTTGTCGCGGGCAGGTTCTCCGGCATACATCAGCGGGTGTATCTCCACCCTACCGCCAGGCAGCGGTGGTCTGTCGGTCCACACGGTCTGCAACAGATCCACATCTGTCACCAGTGAGAAATGGCCATTTGCCGACAGCTCGTCCTGCAATGCCTCGACAGCCGCCTCACTGTTGACCATACCATCGATGCCGACACGTCCCTCCCCACCGAGGCACGCAGAAAGCCATTCGGCCACAGAAGGAGTTCCAGGTATCCGCTCACGCATGAGCACATACTCTGTATCCGCCAACTGTTGTGCGGCAGCAATGAAATAGCGGGAATCAGTCCATAAGGCAGCCTGTCCCAACGTCACGACAGCCGTACCCGCCGAACCGTCAAACCCCGACACCCATTCTCTACCTTTCCAATGATCGGGCACATATTCACCGTTGTGCGGATCCGTGCTGGGAAAAATGAACGCATCGAGATGCTTTTCAAGCATCACCGAGCGCAGCAATGTCAATTTCTCGTTTACTTTCATATCAGTCATCATTTCTTTTTTCGGCAAACTTACATTTTTTTTCCAAAAGCGAGACATCATCAGCCTTGTTTTTTTGACCGCCTTGTTTTTTTATCGTTAAGATGGTGGATTTGACCGCTTAAAAGTTGGTGCTTTATGGAAGTTTGTTTAACTTTGCGGTCAAATCAATCACTTTTAATTTTAATACTACAGCAGTTATGGCATTTTTGACAAACGAGAAACTGACAATTGTCGGCGCAGCCGGCATGATTGGCTCCAACATGGTACAGACAGCCCTGATGATGGGTCTGACAAACGACATCTGTCTCTATGACGTCTTCTCACCAGAGGGTGTGGCAGAGGAAATGCGCCAGAGTGGTTTTGGCAATGTGAACATCACCGCCACCACCGACGCCGCAGAGGCATTCACCAACGCCAAGTATATCATCTCCAGTGGTGGCGCTCCCCGAAAGGAGGGTATGACCCGCGAAGACCTGCTTGCCGGCAACTGCAAGATCGCTGAGGAACTGGGTCTCAACATCAAGAAATACTGCCCTGATGTAAAGCATGTGGTCATCATCTTCAACCCTGCAGACCTCACTGGTCTGGTGACATTGCTCTATTCTGGTCTGAAACCCGGTCAGGTGACAACCCTTGCCGGTCTCGACACCACCCGTCTGCAGTCTGCCCTTGCCAAGAAATTCAATGTGATGCAGGATGAGATCACCGGTTGCGCCACTTATGGCGGTCATGGTGAGCAGATGGCAGTCTTCGGCAGTCATGTAGTGATCGCCGGCCGTAAACTTGTCGACATCATTGGCACAGAAGAGTTCCCCGAAGAGGAATGGGAGCAGATGAAGAAAGAAGTGACCCAAGGTGGAGCCCGCATCATCAAGCTCCGTGGCCGTTCCTCTTTCCAAAGCCCATCTTATCTTTCTGTCGAGATGATCCGCGCAGCCATGGGTGGCGAGCCGTTCCGTTTCCCTGTGGGAACCTATGTGAAAACCGACAAATATGACCACATCATGATGGCCATGAAGACCACCCTCACTCCTGAGGGAGCCACATTCGAGGTACCAGAGGGCACTCCAGAGGAGAACGCCAAACTCGACTCCAGCTACGAGCACCTGTGCAAGATGCGTGACGAGCTTGTCACACTTGAAATCGTGCCTCCTATCTCGGAGTGGAGCAAGCTCAACCCCAACCTCTAATGATTTAGACATGATCGAACAGGAGGCTGTGTCTGTCAGACACAGCCTTCTCTTTGATAGTTTTTTACTCAACACCTCAGATGATCTGTCGTTTCAGATCTCATCTCACACAAGAAACCTACACACATGGAAATCATCAAAAACCAGTCTTTTGGAGGCGAGCGACCTCTTTTTGAATCCCATCATCTGAGATTGGAAAATGTCACGATTGCCGAAGGAGAGTCAGGAATCAAAGAATGCAGTGACATAGAATGCGAGCATTGCCGGTTTGAGGGGAAATATCCTTTATGGCATGTCGACCGCAGCGTCATCACCCACTGCTATTTCGCTCCAGGATCGCGCTCCGCCATCTGGTATTCCAACGACATGCAGATGCGTGACTGCGTGATTGATGCTCCCAAGTTTTTTCGCGAGATGCGCAACCTGATACTCTCGCGTGTGACCATCAATGATGCCGACGAGACCTTCTGGAACATCGATGGTCTGACGCTCCAGGACGTGACCCTCCACGAAGGCACTTATCCTTTTATGGGAAGCCGCCACATCCGCATCGACCGTCTCACAAGCGACAGCAAGTATGTCTTTCAATATGTGAAAGACGTGGAAATCCATCATGCCCACATCACGACGAAGGATGCCTTCTGGGAAGTGGAGGACGTGACCATCTATGACTCGTTGCTGGATGGAGAATACCTTGGTTGGCACTCCAAAAACTTGCGGCTTGTCAACTGCCACATCGGTGGCGAGCAACCCCTCTGTTATGCCCACGACTTGGTTCTGGAGAACTGCACCTTCGACCCGGCTTGCGACAGGGCATTTGAATACTCTACTGTCAAAGCCGACATCCGAGGCAGCATCCGCAGCATCAAGAATCCCGCCAGCGGCATCATCATCGCCGATGGCGTTGACGAGATCATTCTCGACGACAACATCAAAGGTCCTGCCGATTGTCAGATCATCATCCGTCAGCAGCATGAAAAACCATCCTTATGAACCAACTCTTTGATCTCCCCGCCAACCGCCGAGGCACCCATTGTGTGAAATGGGACTGCGAAGAGGCCCGAGAAGCCATCCCCATGTGGGTGGCAGACATGGACTTCAAGGTAGCCACCCCCATCACCGAAGCACTGCGACGCCGTGTTGAACATGGAATTTTCGGATATGTGCAAGTGCCCGACAGCTATTACGATGCCATCATCCGTT
>JAEEGF011312651.1_pt1 | contig 19857 bp, 17 predicted proteins | sample 9134171 | NCBI WGS metagenome assembly JAEEGF01 (sample SAMN16246542, study PRJNA631951) | gut metagenome | biome: gut microbiome; feature: rumen; material: AP-attached | host: Bos | place: Iran: Karaj | collected 2018-10
TTGAACTCGACCGTTTGGGCTTGACGCTCAAACAATGCATGGTATCATGATACCTATGCTAAGAATTCCCCATAATAATTTATTTTTCATTTTCTACATATATAATATAAAATATTATAATATCATTAATTAACTGACTTTCTTATTATCCTCTTCCTCAATAACTTGAATTCGTAGTTCATCCTCATGCTGTATTATTATTTTTTGGATCTACATTATTTGGTGTTGTTGTTCATAATTCTGTACTATTAGTACCTCATTCAGTTTTAACTCAAGAATCATCTGATCCAAAGTTTTCACTATAACCAACACTTATACCAACAGATGTCTTAGATACATTTAAGCTTTGACTTGCCTCTCGTCATGATGATTCCCACAATGAAGATTTACACTCTACTTTCTTTCATTCAGATTCAGCATAAATATTACTCAAGATCAATGTATGGTTTACACATTGAGTAAAATATCCAAAATTTAAATTGGCTTTTAATATAACTGTTTTTACTTCTTCTCCTTTTTTGACATTAAATGTAAGTGTTCAGTTATCAAATTTGAAACTTGAAGGATCTGGCTCTCCTCATTCATCAAATCATAAGGCTCTTAAAATTGGAGCAATAAGTACTTTATTACTTGCAAGATTTTCCATTGCACGTTTATGTAATAGATTCTTGCTTTCTTGTGGGAATTGATATTCACTTACTAACTTATCTAGATCAACCATAGGATCGTAAATCTCAGGATCAAATAAAGGATTTTCTGGATTTTCATGATCTCATAGATTAAATCAAATTGTATTTCCTAACTGTTTTGCTTTTGCTTCGTTTATTTCAAAAGCTTTTGTTCCTGTTCTATATCTTCATGACGCATCAAGTAATGCCAAATATGCGTTTTTATATTCATTTGGGATTTTCTTTTCAAGAGTTCACCTAATCTGACTTCATGCACCTTTCTGTTTTCCCTCTCTTCTTTCAATAATACTTCACATAGTTGCTGATTTTCAATTTTTTGAGTTTATAAATCTATAATTATCACTTCATCAACGAACACTTAATGCTCTGGCAAATATGTTATTGATTGACATTAAGGCTTCTCCAAGAACAATATTATCTTTTTCATCAATTTTATTTAACAAATTTTCATAAATAGATGTAAATGATATTCATTTTTGTTTTTTATAATTATCGTCCAATTTCTTAAATATTTCTCCTATTGATTTTCTTGCTCCTACATAATTACCGGCCTTCATCTCTTTTATAAACTTATCGTATTCTGCTCGGTTTGGGAGTTTCTTACCCCTCCTATCAGTAGCATCGTGCTTTACTCTTCGTAAATAATATGGATTTTCCAATTTTAGAGCCTCTGTATATACTGCATCGGCTACATCTTTGGCTCTTTTATCAAAAATCTCATAATTAACTTGATAATCGATTTCAAATCATTTTCCAGCATCTCATTCTTTTACGTTTATTATATCTACTTTTCAGTTGACAAGTCATAGTTCGATTTTGGCCTTTTTCCCTCCTCTTTGGATTTCTTCTAATTTTGCAATTAGTTCATTTTTCTGTTCTTGTGGGAGCTTTGAAAAGTCGAACTCTCTAATTGGATCATCTTCTGGTAGTTTTTGTTTTAGTTCTTCGATTTTGTTATTTATAATATTTTCATCGTATTTTATACCTTCTCCTAATTGTAATATTTTGTTTTTATCTATCTCATCTACAAATCGATTTCCTTCTGGTAAATTATCTAACATTTCAAATTTACCTCCATCTTGTCATCAAACAATTATTTCACTTCATTCCATTGAAGCTAAACTATATGTATTTGTTGCCATTGGAGTTTGAGGATCAAGGAGCACATTTCATTCACTATCTTGCTTCATTGCTCCTTCTAATTTTGTATTTACTTTAACTTTATATTTAATAGATTTTGGAATAACAATAAATCCTTCATTGTTAAGTGATATTCTATCTTTTCCTTTAAGTCTAGCTCTATCATTGAATTCATTGATTGAGTTTTCATCCCATGCCTCTATAGTAGGAGATTCTATGTTATAATTTTTTAAATTTCTATTTCCATATCAATCTAAATTATAATCTGCTCGTTTCATATTTAAATAGGCTCATATAAACTTAGTTCATACAACCCAAAATGCTCAAATTCATATCTTTTCTATATCATAACCTTCTTTAGATATTTCAGCTTTCCTTGCTTCTCCCCACGCCATAGCGTATTGTTCGGCTACTGACTGAGAAATCAATTCTCTAATTCTTTCATCAGCAATATTAGCTCAATTATATGGCAATAATAGTCTCATTGTTGAGTCCACAACACTGTTTATATCTATTTTTGCTTTTTTTGCTTCTTGCTCAAAGGAATTAGCCTTTTCTGTCAAAACTTCTCTTACTGCCTTTATAACATTTTCATCGTTAAAATTTAATACCACAGCACTGTCTGATGTTTCTGAATTAACATTAAGTTTTTTATATATATCGTTTAAAACTGGTGATATTATAGTATGATAGAATTCATTTTGTTTTCTTAGTTCTGCTGTTCCTATTCATGCAAGTTTATCTTGACTCCAACTGAATCATGCTGAGAGCACTACTGCATTTAGTGGAATTACATATGTTGCTCATGCATCAAAACCAAATTTTCTTACAATTCAATTATCTGTAATTCGTTTTTTAGCTAATTCTATATCAGCTCAGGTAGTTGCCCCTAATTTTGGTTTTCATTGCAACAATGGAACAAATGCTCATGCTGATAACTCAGGAGTTATTGACCATCATTTTCATAGGTTTATCATTTTACTATAGTCGAATCATATTCAAACGACTAAAGCTCAATCATTTCTATATTGAACTCATACATTCATTCATACTCATTTAATCCATTCATCGAACGATATTCTCCTTCAAAGTCCAATTCATCTTCTATATTCTGTATACAATGATGTAGCCAATCCTTTTTGCATAGAAGTTGGATCTGGCATGTCCATACCTTGTTCTGAACATAATGTTTTTAATCACTCAATATCGATTTTGTCATATAATTCTCCAGCTTTTTTATTTGCTTCATCTCGCGCTTTTTCTAAGTCAAGTCATTCAAATGGATCTTTTAGAGCACCATTTTCTCATGATTCTCTTCTTAACAAAGTATTAAAATCTTCTCATGGAGAACTGATAATATTTTGCAATAAAAGAATCAATTTAGTATTTCATGCTTGTATTTGCTCTTTTGTAAATTCTTCTTCGTTTATTCCTAATCATAAAATTTTATTATCTAGTTTTGCACGCTCTAATAAATTATTTATAGCTTTATCTTCTCCAATTGACTCAACAAGTCTAAGGAATTGCTGACCCGTTTTTGATCCTCATATAATATTATCTCTAGAATCTACATGCTCATCCATATTTAGATTTGCTAAAATTTGAGGAATTCCAGTTTGTTTAAAATATGCTGGATTATTTTTCTTTAAATCTACCAATCTATTTGCATTTGTAAAATCTGTTATTCTTAGTTTTGTAGCGATTTTCCATAATTCTTCATCTTTATCTTTTAGAGTTTCTCCATCTTGATATTTGTTTTTCTTCTCAAAATCTGATCTTTGTTTTGCTTCTTCTACTAAACTTTTATATTTATTTGTAGCCTGAGTTGCTCATCATTCATTCTTTATGATTTCTAATACGCTTAGGTAGATTGCGTGATTGCTTTGTGCATTTTGAGTAGATCTAAAAAAAGCTCAAACTTCAATGATATCTTTTAATAATTGTTTTTTCTGTTTTTCATTTAAAGTTGCTGTGTTCACTCCGTGGCTATTTATAAGTTTTTCATATGCGCTTGGTGGCATACTTTCATCTAATTTACTATCACGTAATATTTCAATTAAAAGTATTGTTGGATCTCTTCCATTTACAGAAGGGAGTTTGTTTGCTGTTTCTAGAAATTTTTTGATTGCTTTTTTGTCTTCTTCTGATGGTTTATCAATTTCTACATTAATAAAAGGGATCCATCTAAGAGCTTTTAAAAGTTTTGGAGTTTTTTTGAGATTCCGTAAACAATCTGGTAAATCTTGTGACAAAAATTTTACATTTTTTTTGTATTCCTTTTTATCAACCGGTATATAACCTTCTTGATTTGCTTCTTCTCATTTTCTTATCCATTCTACATCATATCACTTCATATCTTGCTTGTCTCCAACAAAAAGAGTTGCTGCATGTGTAAGATGTTTATATATTTTGTTAGCTGGATTGTCTGAATTTTCCGCAAAAAGAGAATTTTTTATTTGATCAAATTTTTTATCTCCCATATACCATACTTTTTCCTTATATAATCTTTTAACCTTTTCTTCGTATAATGTTTTAATTTCTGATTCTGTTTTACTTCACGGAGTATTAAAATAATCATATTTTTTTAATGTTTCTATTAAGAGTTTATATGATTTATTAATTCTATCTTCCCAAATTTGTTCATAGCTTTTACTTCATCAATTCTGATTATTACATCTTTTCTCAAATCTTTTCTTATCTTTTGCATAATCAGATTCGTGATAATAGTAATTATGCTCTTTTACATCATTAATTATAGTATTTCTAAATCCAGAAAAAATTTTTTCAGACTCTAGTATTTCCACATCCCCTTTAAGATCCCCCAGATCCTTTCTGACCTCATTTTTCAATTCTGTTGTTTCAGGTACTCCTTCAATATTTTCACTAAGAAAATCTCATTCTGTTGATTTATTATAAGAAATACTTAATTCAACAATCATTGGGGATCGTGCTGTGCCCGTTCCTACATCCATCATCTCTGGAGTTACTTTGCAACTATCCATTTTTAAATCTTTTCCGTCTAAACGGAGTTTTTTTAATTTATCAATAAATTCATCAAAGTCTGTTTGTATATTGTATTTTTTTCATTCAAAATTTATAATTCATCATCATGAACCTCTATAAAAAAGTGCTTGTATACTCTTCTTTGCTGCCTCGTGCACCGAAGAGTCTTTACTATCAAGATATTGAAAGTTCTGTTGAAATGCCTCAAATCTTTGTTCTACTCTATCATAATATTCTGCTTTCTTTTCATCACTTAATTTATTTATGACATCCGGTCTTAGGGTTATAATCCTAGCTTTTGGTGCTTCTGGTTTTTCAAGTCTTTCTCCATATGTCTCTGGACCACCTCTAAAGAAAGCAGGATGTAAATTGGCAATAAATCTGTTCATTTCTTTTCAAATAAGATGTAAAAATCTTTATCCCAATTATATCCCCAAATCAAAAAAAACGCAAATATTTGGATACATTTTTTGCATTTATGTACTTGCGTTTTTTAATTTATGTGATATAATATATTATTATACTTTTATATCACAAATCTTCCATCTTTATAAATCAAAATCTCCTTACCGTCTGCCAAAATTCAGACCACCTTCCTTTTAGCTGTAGAAATTACATCCACATGTTCTGCTGACATATTTAATCAAATTGATTTTTTAAATCTAGGATTGCTTAGCTTTTTCTTATCTCACGCATAACATTCATCGAATCATCTTCATAATGCAATATGTGTATTCCCATACCTTCCTCATACATTTTCATCAAAAAGAGTTTCTGCCATGAAATGAGTTATTTTTGATATTCTTGCATCGGTTAAACTAAACTCTCACAAATAATCCATTCATTCAATTTTGATCATTTCTTGTAAAATCTCATCATTTTTATCTGCATGAGCTGATATCAATTTTCAATCTTTGAATTCAAGTCTTATTCATTCGACTAAGCTTCAATATCTATATAATGGCTGATTACATTTCATTCGGCCATTCACATCTCTACAGTCAGGGGATGTAAAAACTTCGAAAGATGGTATGTTGCATCATCATCACGCTTCCCATAGACGATCAGCTCAGATTTTTACCTTCAAATCTTCATCTGGTCAGATCACATGAACATATTCTAATTTAAGTTCATTAAGTTTATTTTTTACGCGGCGTGTCTCAGCATTTATTTCTTTTCGCTTTTGCACTGGATTTTCTTCATCTAAAAAACAAGCTGAAACAATTTGATTTCGATATTCTTCTAATGATAATCAAGCCTCTTCTGCCATCGCTTCAGTCCCATACATACATATAGTTCGTGAGAATTTTCATTCTCTCTCCTTTTTATCTCTCAAATCACGTATTTTTTGGTTTGCTTTAATTCTTTTCATCATCTTAGATGGTTCTATTCAGTCTAATTCATGTAAATCTGAATCTGCAATAACTAATAAATTATGAGTTATAGATTCTATTTTTCATTTTTGATAAGCCTCTGGCACAAAACTAAGCTGTTCATCCGAGGCATTTTCATAAAAACTTCTAGCTACTCAATCAGGTATATATTGCATAATTGGATGTCATCATGCTCTGAGAATTGCTGTTTGAAGTGGAATATAAAATGGTTTTGCACTTTCTGGAATTTGAACAAAGACTACATCTCAATGATTGATTCCATCTCATCATCGAAGTGCAAAATTTACCATTACGTCTGCATATTTTTCCAAAATTTCTTTATTAGGTGTATACATGTATATAATATTATGTGTAGAAATAAATTTTTTGCGTGTGACTGTCTTTTAACTTTTATTAATATATAACGAATCACTTAAAAATAATAAATATGTCAGTAAAAAATATCCTCCAAATACCAACATAATATATATAAATATATTTGTATGTTGAACTGATAGATTATATCATCGGTGGATTAGTACTCAGGCTAAGATTGCAAAAACTATTCTTCACATTTTTTGTCGAATATTCAAATTTTTTAAATATTGTTGTTGATAAAACTTGTACAACAACAATGCTATCAATCATGTTGCAACGAAATGTAGTAATGAAGTAAAAATTCATCTTCAAAACACCAATCACCAAATTCATTCTGGATTGGATGAAAGAATTTCGCTTCATAAATAGAATAAATTTTCAATAATACTAAATCACAATGCTATAAATATAGAAAAGAACAATACATCTGAGGAATAAAAATTAGTTTTACTGACTTCATTTTCTGTTGCTCAAACTTTTAAAAACTCCTCTGCATATGCTAATAATAAATAATATATTACAGTAGCAGAGATTCATATTTTTAGTCAAAAAAATCCAACCACCCCAAAAAGAATAATCCAAATTAGAAACAAGAATCGTATTTGTCTCCTCTTTCGATTTCAATTTAATAAAATTAAAAATAGAAAAATCAGTCCACAATATAATAAAAAATATCAGTATCGTCTCAATGATATTGAACCATTTTGAATAGCTTCTATTCATGGAAAAATCAATCTAAGTATAAAATTGAAAGCAAATAATGATCATACCAACAAAAAACTGGTTCAAAATAAATTTCGAGAAATCTTTCTTTGCTGTTTAGCAAAAATGTGCTGAATTAACCAAATTCGAAAATATCACAACAAAATACACACAATTATAGCTCCTGCTATTTTCATATCTTATTCCATAATAAATGTATAATTTAGTTTATATCGTATATTTTTATATATTTTTTTCAAGTTAGGAAATCTTACTTGAATTTTTTATGGAAATATTTACTATCTTCCCTGCCATGTTGGGTATGGCGAGCTTAGCTCAGTTGGTTAGAGCATCTGATTGTGGTCCAGAGGGTCATGGGTTCGAATCCCATAGCTCGCCCCATAGGTTATTCAAACCAAAAGTCTGATTAATTTCAGTCTTTTTTTGTTTTGTCAAATTTATCACATTAAAAAAGTCTTATTTTTTTTGACTTTTTTTTCATTTTCGAATATAATCATATGTATATTTTAAATGTACAAATACTTAATATGACAAAAAAAGAGTACATCTTGGCAGTAATTGATGCTTTGCCTAAATGGGAAATGTGACGAGGAATTAAAGCTATGGTCCAAAACAATCAATTGAATGAGGAGACAATAGATAAACTTGTCATAATTTTCAAAAAAGTGGTGAAAGAAATTACTGATTCCTTAAGAAAAAATAATGTGAAAGATAATCTACAAGCCGTTCAAAATCTTAATCAACAAAAAGTAGAACAGGAAAAAAAAGATAAAAAAACTCTACAAGAGTTGGATTCAAAACTTAATAATCTTTAATTCTTTAACCTCACACAAAATGACAAAAAACACAGACAACAAAGAGGTGAAAGAAATTAAAGCACCTCAAACAGACATCCTTAAATGACTTGAATCTGAACTATGAGCATTGATTGTGGATGAATCTAGTGGATTATCAGATTTAAAATCCTTTTCCCAAAATCTTACTCATAATAAATCTGAAAAAAAACTCACAAAACATAATCTTCATTTAATCAAAGAAGATTTGCAAGATGGGGGGTTGATTGATTTTGAAGCTTGAGAAAGAAACGGAATTCACTTCTGATTTGAAGTAATTGGAAATGATATTGAACCAACTCTTACCCCAAGTGGAGATTGCATTATTCCTATCAATTTTCGATATGATTCACAGAGAAGAACAAAATTACTTATCATTCATATCGAAGATGTAGATGGTGAAAATGTGTACAGTATTCCAGATGGTGCAAATGAGTATCCAATAGAAATATGAAAAGAGTCTTGGGTATATACATTACACCAGGATAAAAATGGTTTTCATTTAATGATTAAATAACTTTTTATTTGTTAATTATTAATAAAATGGCATGAAATCTTAATAAAGTTGCAGAAGCAGATAATTATAAAGAAGCTGTCAATATGGTCGATAGCGATACATCACGTAGAGTAGCAGAATTAAGAAATTATTTCAATAAAGCTACACCTGCGGAACAAGAGAAAATGGCCAAAGATTTTGATGAAAGAGTAAATAAATATATGGATCCAGAGCTAAAATCTGCCATTGCAACAGGAGGTGATGTTGAAAATGTAAGAGAATCGGCTGATGTTACAGAAGATGATAATGAAAGAGTTAAAGAACTGGGAGATATAACATATGCCCTTGAAAATTATCCAGATATCCCATACGCACAAAAAAAAGGAGTTGAAGATATGATATATGGACTAGCAGACAATGCAAATGAAAAAATTGTTGATGCTATACGGAAAGATAAATCAGATAAAAATATAGAGCAGTAATATTAATGAAAGCTTGATTTTATCAAAAAAGCTGACTAAATGTCAGCTTTTTTTCTTATGTAAATGTATCCACCAAATATTGCTAATGCAGCTAATATAATTCATATAATGCTACCACTTGTACCTGTTTTTGGAACAACTGGTATTACAGTCCTTGTAACTTCAGACTCTCATCAATCGGAAGCAGAATTTTTCATTTTATTCACTGCCGCAGAAGGAGACTTATTTCATTCTATTTTAAATTTGATTTCATCTCAACCATCTCATGGAATCATCCGTATATTCTGATCTCAATCCCACTGCTTAGTATATGTAAATGTTTGATCGCTTATTTTAATTTCCCCGAAATGTAACCAGTCTTTTGTCTGTGGATCTTGAAGATTTATATCGACATATCATCAATCTGAATTATTTGTCCGGTTTATTCTTACATCATCTCATTTAACCGAATATGAGATATTTGATATAGTAGGAGTAGCAAAGGAAAATCATACAAATATACTAAATATTGTCGAAAGAAATATTAATAACTTCCTCATGAAAAATTAAGTGAATAAAAAACATAACGTCGACCTTATAAATTTACAAAATGAAAAATCAAATTGAAAATATATTTTTTATTTTATATTACATAAAACTACACAAAAAAATATTGACTTTTTGTTGAATATTGGATATAGGAAATACTTATTATTACGATGAACATAAGATGTACGTTAAAAAAACTATCATAAAAAATGTAAAAGTAAATACTTAAATTGTATTTTTTTATAAAAGAAAATCTTTTCTTGTTACTATTTAAGTATTTTAGTTTGCATTCTATAAATATAATGGTATAAGTTCATTTGTTATTGGTAAATTAATGTGATGTTTTTATTTTATTTAATTCATGTCATGAAAAAATCATTATTATCCTTAGCGAGTATCATGGTTATGTCTATTATACTTTGCTGAGCAGTTAGTGCTCAATTAGAGATTTCAGATTTATTTTATGATGGAACTCCTCAAGTGGAGGGTGCTCATTCTAAACTTTTGAATGAATATGAAAACACTTGGTGATATGCTGACTCTACTGCCATAAATTGTGAGGTTAATAATGGAGTCACTATTACATCTTCAATAATTGAAGATTCAACAATGGACAAGGCAAATGTTTATAATTTATTTTTTAGTCCATATCGTGTGAATCAAATAAAATCTTCAGATCCATCTGTTGATGTTTCGAAAATTGCAATGAAAAAGGTTGAGATTAATGATAATGATAGTAGTGTGAAATTTGAGATTCCATCAAATGAGCTAAGTTCCAATACGGTTTATTACGGATTTATCTCTCCTGCTGACATGTTTGATGTTGTTGGTACTCCTTCGAAAGAGATATGCTTCAATTTGGATAGCAATAAATGTTTACAAGCTACCGAGTGTGATACGTTAAAGAGTTCAAATAGTGTTAACGAATCAGATGAGGTTATAGAACAGCATGGTACATCTTGCGTATGAATGGATTTAGCAAATGTTTCTCACGTAGTAAATGGAGATACTATCACATTAAAATGGTCTAGTATTGAATGAGAGGTTGTGGAGATTGCTATTTTTGATCCAGAAGCTGAAGTATATAAAAGTCTATGAACAGCTAATATGAGTGATGAAAAATTTGATTACAAAATGCAGTGGGATGGAGAACAAAATTTTATGCTTACAAACTGATGTAAAGAAATTTATTATAAAGCTGATGCAAAAAGATGAGAGGAAGAGCCAATTAAAGCTACTCCTGCGACGGGACCAGCTGAAAATATTTTGTATGTTGCTATAGCTGCAATTGTATTGTATGGTGCTTATGTATTATTCTTCAGAAAAGCTGATAATAATTAATAATTTAATTATATGGTAGAAAAGCTGATCATTAAGATCAGCTTTTTCTTTATGAAATACTATTTTCATTGAAAAATTTCAACAATATGATTATTTAATTCTTGATAATCTTTACAAGACAAAACTTGTTGTTTTCGTTCTTTGGATCATGGAATTCATTTTACGTATTGGAAGAGAAATTTTCTAAACTCTACTATTGTATGTGTTTGAAGTCCAGATTTATTTTTATTTTCTTTTACTTTTTTTTCGATCCACTCTAGAGGAATCTCTAAATCTTTAACTGTAATCTCTCATGATTTGTTTGCAATTTTTTCATCAAATCGCTGATCACAAGCAATACTGTAATCTAAATGTTTTAATACGGTTTCGCACTTTTCTGATAAAATCGGTTTATGCGTGGTAAATATTCGTGGATTTCAAATGGTCGCCTGACCTACCATTATTCAGTCTAAGCTGAACTGTGAAAGTTTATTCTCAGCGTCATCATAAGAATTAACTCATCAATTTCAGATAATTTTACAATTAGGATCTCAAACTTTTTTAATTTTGTCTTTTACCTCATGAATAAACTTTCGATCTGAATCTCATGAATAAAGTTGTTTTAATGTCCTTCAATGAATTGAAATTTTGTTACAATATTTAGAGGCTTTTACTAAAAAATCCATCTGCTGTATTTTATCGTTTTCATTTAATCATGCTCTAGTTTTGAGGGAAAATGGTAATTGTCACGTAATATTTGATAATTTCTGAATAATTTTCAGAGTTTTTGCTTTATCTTTGAGCATATCACTTCATCATCACACCTTCATCACAGTATTGCTTGGACATCATGTATTGAGCTCAATTCAGCTAAACAAACCTGAATATTCATTCTGAATTTTTTGTGTAGCCTGAATTAAGGTTTCTTCTTTTCATCCGTAAATTTGAAGAATTGGTTTTTGTCATGGAGTTGTTAATGCGTGCCTAATTACTTGATGCGGATTTATCAAAAATCCATCAACATTCATAAATTCTGTCCGAAGATTTAATGAATCTTCTTGTTTTCAATATTTTTCAAAAATCTGACTAGTAATCAATCTAGTTGCACAGTTTGTGATTCAATCCATTGGTGCAAAACACAGCTGCATTCTTTAAAAAAGTTACATAAATTCAGATTAAATTATTATTCTTGTCAAAGTTTAATCTTTAAAGCTTTTAATGCCCTAGAACACCTTTGTCTTACTAAATCTTGAGTAATTCATAGAATTCAAGCAATATCTCAATAGCTTTTTTCTTCGATATATTTTAACGATATAATTTCCTTGCTTGTTTCATCCAAATCATACATCGCTTGTTGAATTTGTTCAAAAGTATATTCATTATCCAAAATTTGAGTAAAATCTTCTTCATCTTCAAGAGAGTCTTCAAAGGTAATCTCACTATCCAAGTCTATTTCACTAAATGCAGTTTCTCATTTCTTTTTCCAGAAATCTTTGAGAGTATTCTTGAAAACAGACCAAACCCAACCAGAAAAATTCTGATTTAAATCAAAGGTTGGAAATCAATTCCAGCATTTAATATAAAAATCTGCGATAATATCCTGCATATCATCTTCATCGATAAAATAATTAGATTTCAAATAACGGAAAAAAATATCAACAGTTTCCATATAAAATTTATTGAAAGCTTCCTCATCCTGTTGGACTAAAAGCTGTTTAAATGCAAGGATAAAGTCAATTACCATATATCATTTTTAATAATCCAAAAGCACGAAATTTTCACAGAACTTAATTATTATTCAAATATTTTCTGTATCTTAACATTAAACGAACTTATTTTTATTTTGTGAAATTTTTCACTTGCGTTTTATTTAATATGTTCTTTGTAAGATAACTATATGATCCTGTCAATCATCGAATTTTTCTGGATTGAATCCTGATATACAGGCTAGAACTTCTTCAGGATTTCAGTTTTCATCACTTTTGAGTGGCATAAGTGGAGAATTAAAAGCATCTCATTTCAGAATATCTTTTCATTTTTCTACTTTACACAGACATACTCAACATACTCCAGCACCACAGCTTACAGGAATTTCTATTCAATGCATTGCTGCAAGTTCTGCGATATTTTTTCCATTTTCTGCTACGAATTGTCATACTTCATTTCATTGAGGATCTTTTATAATTACATTGATTACCATTTTAGGTGTTATAAAGAGTAAAATCTGATTAATTTTAGACATTTAACTATATAATAATCCATACAAAAATCAAACAAAAATCTGGTTAATAAAAAGCTGGCTTAATAATCATAAGCCAGCTTTCTTTCTCCTTTATCTCAGATATTATATATTCCTCATTGTATATTTATACCAATCATTAAATGCATCTTGAAAATCATCATAATCGGAAAAATCTCTATATTTTTTATTGTTAATAACATCTTTCATATCATTATAAAAATTATCAGATAGTTTTACCCAGTAAGTATCTCTCTTTAAAGATGGATATTTTCTTTGCATTTGTCATATTAAATTATCCCATTCTTTGTAAACTTTTTTCACAATGTTTAGCTGTTTAGTTGAAAAACCGTTTACATTGCTACTTACATAATCGTCATCATCAGCATTTCCTACTGAGAACTGGATATAGGATTCATTTCCATCTGTGTCTTCTACATAAATTCTATAATATCCATTCTTTTTAAATTTAACTAAGTTTTTTAGAGTTATTTCACCATCATCAGAAGATTTCATTTTATAATATCCATCATCCCATTCGTCTGAATAATCAGAGAAATATGTAGATGATGTATTTGAAATACTAGACCAACTACTTGATGATGAGCTTCTATATTTTGCAGATAGAGTTAATTTACCAACATAGTCATCATCTGTTTCAATAGTAAGATTTACATACTGATTTGTGGAAGGAGACTCTCTATTGGTAGAAAGTTCAATTTCATCATTATTGTTTGAAGAAGATGAAGAACTATAAGTATCTACATTGATTTGAACGTATGACTCATTTCAATCTGTGTCTTCTACATAGATTCTATAGTAACCACTCTTCTTAAATTTAACTATGTTCTTTAATGTAGCTCTACCATCTTCATCAGTAACAATTCTGTGGTATGAATCTGACCAAGCAGAAGAATAATCAGAAATATAAGTTGATGAAGTTATATTATTTATAGTGGACCAAGAATCTGAACTACTTGATTTATATTGAAGTTTAGAAATTTTAATTCTAGCATCATAATCAACATCTGTTTTTACAGTTAGATTAATCCACTCATAAGTATCAGGATTAGAAGGAGATGCAGTGATTTTTAATTCATCATTGTTATTTGATGAACTAGCAGTATCAACATCAAATTGGATATAAGATTCATTTCAATCTATGTCTTCGACATAAATTCTATAGTAACCACTTTTCTTAAATTTAACTAAATCTCATATTGTAATTTCACCTCTATCAGAGGAAACCATTCTATAATAACCATTTTCCCATTCATCTGAATAATTTGAGAAATATGTGGATGATGTATTTGAAATACTAGACCAACTACTTGATGATGAGCTTCTATATTTTGCGCTTAATGATAATCTACCTGTATAGTTTTTATCTGTTTTGATAATCAAATTTACATGTTGGCTAGTAGATGGAGATTTTCTGTTCGTTGAAAGCTCTATTTCATCACTATTTTTGCTTGATGATGAGCTTGAATTTGAATTATTACTACTAGATGTCCAAGTTCATTTATTAAAATTAATGTCCGTTGACATTCTTTTTGAATAAAAATTTCAATTTCTTGTTACATATGTAGCTGACACTATTACATCTTCAGTACTTGTTCATCCATAATAGAAAGATCCTCTACATCCATTGAATGAATACATAGTGTTATTAGGCAAAATAATATAACATCTTACACTAGAGCCTTTTTCGAGATTATTTTTATCAATTGATATCTCGAAATTCTTGGATCAATTTTTAGTAAGTCCAAGACATGCGCTGTCTCAGTTATAAAACTTAACATTGAGACAATCAGATGATGCAGCAGATGCAAATCATACTGATAATGCTATACTAAATATTCAGGATAGCACAATTCATAAAAGTTTTTTCATCTTTATAAGGAGAAAGAATAAAAAATTATTTTAACAGAATTTTGTATAATGATTTTAAAATAAAAGTCAAATCTTTTTTAAATATGTCAACATAAAAATTATATAAAATGTTTTCTTTCCGTCCTTTTATATTTTTTTGTTTTTGAACATCTAACAAAATCTAGAAATATTTCAAAGTCTTATATAAATTTATACAAAGATTTCAAACAAAATAAACTTTCCAATAAAAATGAAGATATTTTTTCATAGAAATTATTAAAAATGTTAAAAAAAAGACAAAAACTTCAAATTGAGAAATGTCAGTTTTTAACTAGTAAATTTTAACAAATTCTCAAAAATAGGCTTCCTATAGACTCAAAAAATGTTAAAAACTCAGAATCTGTGCTAACCAAAGGCTATCAATATACAAAAATTTTTATAGATTTTTCTCTTGTATTTAATATCAAATACAATATATAGTGGTCAAAATAAAAAATAAATCACTATATATTGTGTTTTACCTAAATCAATAAACACTAAAAAAATGACTATTTACAAAGTTAGAAAAAGAAATGGGTCGATCGTAACTTTTGAAAAAGAAAAAATTGCGAACGCTATACAATCAGCTTTTGAAGCTGTTCAGAATATCGAATCTCAGCATATTCCTGCTCTTGTAGATTTGGTTATATCAAATGTTGAAGCGAAAATCTGAAATGAAATACCTGATATAGAAACGATTCAAGATGAAGTTGAGAATGTGCTTATTCAACAGCAATTTGAAGATGTAGCTAAAGCATATATTACATACCGCCAGAAAAGAGCAGAAAATCGTGATGTAAAAAACATCGTAGTTGAGGTAGACAAAACTATGGATGAATATCTATGACATCTCGATCGGAGAATTAATGAAAATGCAAATGTATGATATTCAATCTGATGACTAATTCTTAAGAATTCAGAAAAAATCGTAGCCAATTATTGGCTATCTAAAATATATCCACAAGAAGTAGGAAATGCACATAGAAATGGAGACTATCATATTCATGATTTAGGAATGTTTACTCCATACTGTGCAGGATGGAGTTTGAGACAAATGCTCGAAGAATGATTCAATGGAGTTTCATGAAAATTAGCTTCCAAACCTCCTAGACATCTTCAGTCAGCCGTAAATCAGATGGTAAATTTCATCTGAACATTACAGAATGAACGGGCTGGTGCTCAGGCTTTTAGTTCATTTGATACATATCTAGCACCATTCGTACATAAATACGAAATGTCTGTTGAAAAAGAACTAGAAGATACAAAATCAACATTACAGTGAGAAGAAAGACAAAAATACATCGATGAAAGAACATATAAGTATGTAAAACAGAACTTGCAAAACTTCATCTTCAATATGAATGTACCTTCTAGATGGTGAAGTCAGACACCATTCAGTAATATTACACTAGATTGGACTTGTCCAACAGATCTGAAAGAAAAATCATTGATGTTAGGATGAATTGAATGCTGATATTATCCAAAGAAATTCGGAGAACTTCAAAAGGAAATGGATTTGATCAATAAAATCTTGATTGAAATTTATACAGAATGAGATGCAAACGGAGCGGTATTTACATTTCCTATTCCTACATATAATATCACGGAAGATTTCGACTGGGATGGACCAAACGTTGATGCATTATTTGAAATGACTGCTAAATATTGAATTCCATATTTCCAAAATTTCGTAGGATCTCAATTCAAAGTACAGAAAGATGAAAACTGAAATATTGTTAAAGTAGAGAACCCAAATGCTTACAAACCATGAGCCGTTAGATCAATGTGTTGTAGGTTACAGCTTGATCTTACAGTCCTAGAAAAACGTGGGTGAGGATTGTTCGGTTCTGCAGAGATGACTGGTTCAATATGAGTAGTTACTATTAATCTCCCAAGAATCTGATACAACTTCAAATGAGATAAAGAATGATTCAAAAATCAGGTTTTGTATCTTATGAATCTAGCCAAAACTTCTCTAGAAATAAAGAGAAAAGAAATGACAAAATGGCTCAATTCAGGATTATATCCATTCACAAAGAGGTATTTACCATCATTTAGAAATCACTTCTCTACGATCTGAGTAAACTGAATGAATGAAGCTATCCAAAACTTCACAAATTGAAAAGAAGATATCACTACTCAGTGGGGAAGAGAATTTGCTGAAGAAATATTAGAATTTATCAGAGAAAAACTTAAGGAATATCAAGAAGAAACATGAAATCTATATAATTTGGAAGCTACTCCATGAGAAGGAACGACTTATAGATTTGCGAAAGAAGATAAAAAACAAATTCCAAATATTATACAAGCCTGAACGGATGATGCTCCTTACTACACAAATTCATCTCAAATCCCTGTTGGTTATACTAATGATCCGTTTGAAGCATTAGAGTTGCAAAACGATTTACAATGTCTATATACGTGAGGAACTGTTCTTCATCTATACATGTGAGAAAGAATTTCAGATGCAACTGCTTGCAAAAACTTGATTAAAAAAGTGATAGAAAATTATCAACTTCCATATATAACAGTATCTCCTGTATTCTCAATCTGTCCTAAGCATGGATATATAGCCGGAGAACATGATTATTGTCCTAAATGTGATGAAGAAATTTGATATACATGAGAAGAATATAATATGGAAGTTAGAAAGAAGTATACGGATGATCCAGATAAACTTGAACATTTACGTAGAATGCAAATGGAAAACTGAAAGGAAGTAGAAAAAGATTAATATGCGGTTAAATTCTAAAATAATAATATTCTTTTATTTCACTATTTTATTACAAAAATGGCTGCAACATTCGTAAACAAAGAAGGAAAAGAAATTTCAAGAACTCCTTGTGAAGTTTATACAAGAGTTATGGGTTATATTAGACCTGTTTCAAATTATAATCAGGGTAAAAAATCAGAATTCTATGGAAGAAAATATTTCGAAGAAAATCTAGTAGATAATTCAGAATTTTTAAGGAAGTTTAGTAATACTTCTTGCCCTTGTGGAATGTAGAACAATAGTTTTATCTTCATTTTGATTAAATTAGATTTAGAATTTGAAAAATCGGTTCGTTTGAACCGATTTTTTCATTTTTTAAATTGTTTTATATATTACAATTTTCACATTAAATCTCATAATGATGCTTCTTGTTCCTTTTTTGCAGCTTCTGCTTCTTGTGATCTATTTAATGTATCAAGTACTGCATTCCATTTTTTCAATCTAACTTGTCTCTCTGATATCAGCGCTTCTTTTTCTCATCATTCCTCTTCTTCATTCATCAATATTTGCAAGTTCATTTGTTCTTCTATGTAAATTTCATATAATCTAAGAATTTGAAAAGACCACAATTCTGAAACAGTTTTTACAATAGATTGATCTCCACTTTTTACTGCAATATATAACTCCCATCATCCATCTTTATCCTCTTGTTTTAATTCATAATCACTAGAAAAAGATCCTATAACAAGTTTTTGCAACATATCCCAATCAAAGTCATCATCCAAATCTTCTGGAGTAAGATAAACTTGTGTAGGAAACTGACTCAAATAATCAGTGTACCAAATCTGATCTTTGATATCTCACTGAATTTTTCAGAAATACTTCTCGTATTTTTCTACGATTTCCTTCTTATCTTCTTTTTCTTTGAGTTCTTCTATAAAAGCAGGAAAGTCAAACAACATGGCAAAACTTATAAGAAATTAAAAATTTTCTATTTTTTTACCAAAATCTAGGATAAAGAAAATTAATGTCAATGCAAGAGAAAATAGAATTGATGTTTTTCTGGTAAGACACCTAAAATCACCTCAGAAGAAAATCGTTGAGATTTTTCATTTTTTTGAATCATGATATGACTTCATTATATCATTTTTCACTCAAAATCATTTCATCAGTTAGTCAATGTCCAACCGTTCGAGCTACATAACACAAAACTTCTGTCATTTCAGGGTTGTTTACCACCTTTCTCGCCAATCTTTCTCCAGCTTTTTCTAATAATTCTTTTCAAATTTTATTTCTCAGTCTTCTTTCAGCATCTACATTATCTTTCCATTCTACTTTCCCATAATATTTTTTAAAAGTCTGGTTTTCTGTAATTTCTTTCCGTTCATCTCGATTTTTCCAGATATGTAATCTGATGCGATTTATTTCATCTCTACTTGGGCATCGAGAACCTCATCATATCATAGAATTATCTCCAGGTTGTACGTGAATATAGTATCATGGTAAAGATGATTTTCTTCATCAAGAACAAAGAAATGCTCCAAAATGTAATTTATATGGATGAGATTTATCTGGAGAAAAACGTAAATCTTTGTTAAATCTATAGATACAATCTTTGGCCTGAATTCAATTTAAATTCGGATCAATTTTTTGCATATCGATAATTAAATGTTCTACAAGCTCTGTAAATCTTTTTCTTTCTTGCAAATAAAGATCACGATTTCTATGCATTCGTTCAGTATTATTGTTTATCTTTACTGCTTCTAGAAATTTTAGTGTGATTGGCGAAAGCATTGTACTATATTTTCGATAGCTAAAATGATTGAATTTTTCCCTCCCATCACTATATTAATTCTCGTATTTATCGCAAGCATTTCTTGGAAAATGTATCTATTTTCATTCAAACAGTTTGCATGACATGATAGAGTCTTTTCATCCAATCTCTCCATCTGAAAGGCTGGAGATTTGATCCAATGTGGATGAGATTTTTTGTTAAATTTATGAGATGAAATTGCTTTTCCAGAATTGA
>JAEEGF012354715.1_pt1 | contig 19854 bp, 18 predicted proteins | sample 9134171 | NCBI WGS metagenome assembly JAEEGF01 (sample SAMN16246542, study PRJNA631951) | gut metagenome | biome: gut microbiome; feature: rumen; material: AP-attached | host: Bos | place: Iran: Karaj | collected 2018-10
ATAATTACTCTCTTGTTCTTATCCTCAAGCAGCGAAGATGGCGCTGCATCAACCCAGACTGTCATTACAGCACCAACGAATCCTTTAAGTTCGTTAACAAAAGCCGCAGAATTCTAATGCTGCCCCCCGGAATTCTTCCTGGCAATTGCATAGTCATCAGGCGGCATGTCCCAGTACTTGTTGACTGTCTTAAAGCCAATTCCAAGTTTTTTGCTGGTCTGAGACTTGTTCAGTTTGTGACGTTTCAGTTCTTGAATTTTTTCATAGATCATCCAACTTTTCGCCTTTCTTCACCTCCAAAGAAAAAAAAGATTAAAAAGGTGAAATCAGAGGCGCAAACGGGTCAAAAAAGGAGCAAATCGGGGCACAAAATTATTGTGTATCAACAATATTGCACATGTTTTCGTTGCCAGTATCTCTTATATTCGAAAATCTACAGGCTATATAGTACACTTACTATGTCCTTTCTTCAAAGAACAACCTCAAATCCGGTAAGATCAATTATGCTCCCAAGAATCAGTATTTCACAGTATTATCAAAAAATGGAAGAAGAACGGTTCTTCAGTCCAACAATACTGGTCACTTCCGAAAGCTTGTCTATGGATATGGCGGCCATCTCTATTACCACTAACTTCATATCAAAGAGGAATACCACTATCAAACTGATCCTGGCACTCTATACGATACCATCCTCTACATTGTAGGCCATGACACGTATCATCTGAGAAATAGAAGCATTATCAGTACTGATGAAAAAAGCGCAGCGGTTCATACTTTTTGAGGCTGATTGTTACATATGGAGTTGTAGTTCTATTATTTTATCTGTGCCATGTCATTCATGTTTATCCCCTTTCCTCTCCCGGTCATGCGTTTAAGATTTTCATAGCCTCGATGTCGGCATATGTAACTTTATCATTCATCAGATCAAATATTGAAATCTGTACATAATCGTCATTCATAAAATGCTCCTGAAAACCATTACTCATCCATGGCATTTTTCATTTCTTCTCTTTGGACATTCATCCTCTCATACCAACTACCAGTCCCATTTCAAGTTTTTTTCGGAACATATCATCCATTTCACTCAGTTCCGCGGGCGGCCTGTCAGAAGATAATACAATCTGCTTGCCATGTAGATATAAATAATCAAAAATACATATCAGTTCCTGAATGACCTGACCTTTTCCCATCAGACAATTGATATCATCCACAATAAGTACATCTGCTGTTCTGTATTTATCTCTAAGCTGTCTTAACCTAAAAGATGAACAGTTAATAGCCATTGCATATAAAAAATCATTGTCAAATTCTTCTGCACGTACATAAATAACATGCAGCTGTGGATCATTATCCTTAAGCCTGTTCTCAATTGCTCTTAAAAGATGCGTCCTGCCATCATATCTTTTGCCATACAAAAACAGTGGATTGTATATTGCTACGGGGGCATTTGCGACTGCCTTTGCAGCTTCATAGGCAAATTTATTCCTACGGTCCACAACAAAGTTCTCAAAATTACATTCACTTCCGTTCATAACTATTTCCTTTTGTTTAGATTAAGCTTCATGCATATAACATCAATCTTCTGATTTATCTCTTCATCTTTAGAAAGCATATCGGTTATCCTCTCTATGCTGTTCTTGACAGTAGAATGATCCCTGCCTCCAAGTTCCTTGCCAATATTTTCAAGTGTTGTGTCTGTATATTCCCTTATCAGGTACATGGAGAGCTGCCTGGGCAGGACTATTTCCGTACTCCTCTTTTTGGACTTAAGTATTTCAACGCTGACGCCATATTGCTCCGCTACAGTGTTGATGATGGTCGAAGGAGAAATATTCCTGGATTTTTCGTTGTCGATGTCATCGCGAAGAGCTAATTTTGCTTCATCTTCCCCGATATGCTCAAGCTTATTAAGTCTTGAATAGGCCACGATCTTTGTGTAAGCGCCTTCCAGCTCTCTAATATTTGAGACAACGCCATTTGCGATATAGTCAAAAACCTTATCATCGATATCTAATCTCCGGCCTTCGTGCAGCCTTCTCAGGATGGCCATTTTGGTTTCATATTCGGGCTTTTGTATATCTGACGTAAGTCCCATCTGGAACCTTGACCTGAATCTGTCATCAAGCTCTTTTATTTCCTTTGGATGTCTGTCTGCGGATAGAACTATCTGTTTCCCCTCCTGATACAAAGCATTGAATGTGTGGAAAAACTCAAGCTGAGTGGAATCTTTGCCTATGATAAACTGGACATCATCGACCATTAGAACATCTACGGTCCGGTATTTTTCATGCAGAAGTCTGGCACCCAGTATCTTGTCACCGCCATGCCCTTTATGTACGTGCTGGACCACCTCATTAAGAAAATCCTCTGATGTCACATAAAGCACGTTCATTTCCGGACTGTTTCGGCAGATATAATCTCCTATAGCCTGCAGCAGATGTGTTTTTCCAAGACCGGCGCCCCCATATAAAAACAATGGATTGTAAACCGTTCCGGGATTCTCTGCTACGGCAACGGCTGCGCTATAAGCAAACCTGTTGCTGTCACCAACAACAAAGCTCTCAAAAGTGAACTTAGAATTAAAACATGAAACCTCTTTTGCGTTCTGTGATTTGGCCTCTGCAATTTCTTCCTCTACAGCATTTATTTCAGCATTCAAAGTAAACTCAACGGTCAATCTTTCCAGTTCAGCCACATCTGAGATTGCTATCATAAGGAAGCTGGTAAATCGCTGTTTTATATAATCAAGTGCCATAGTATTATTGTTTGGGATCAGGATATATGCGGTATCATTTGCAAAGCGGATCAGAGAAAGCGGCTCGATCCAGATATTATAGGAAATCTGTGTAAGCATACATTCGTTTCGGACAATCTCCTTTATTTCCTGCCATCTTTCTTTTATTAAACACTCGATCTCCATGTCATTGTTCATTTAAGCAGGTCTCCTTACTTATTTACTCTCCTTACCGGCAGCGACGTTCACTTTGCCCGCGGCATCGATCACCATGTTCATTGCAAACCTAATATTAAGTATAAGAAATGAGATGGACAACTTATGACCACCCGCATTTATTTTATAAAAAGCAATGCACCATCTTTAGCACATTGTCAAAAAGGTGCTATATTCATTATATTTAAGTCCATAAGTAATTATTTACCAGTTATCAGGACATCTCAGATAAAGAATCTGGAATTGACGCCGCCGCAGAGGCGGCAGGATCGTTATTTGAAAAATAAATAAACCTCCCATAGTCTTGCAACTGTGGGAGGCACTGATATATATTCATTCTTTTATCCTTTGATCAGATTGGGGTCATTCAGGGCATCTTCAATAGTCTGGGCAAGTATCTTCGTATAGCCTTTGCCCAATAACCTGGCTTTTCGTGCAGCATTTGGTGCTAATCTCAAAGTCACATTTTCCTTGCGTTTGCTTTCACGATCCTTCTGGATACGTTCTTATACCCTGCTGAACTTTGCAAGTTCTTCTTTTGTAAGAAGTGGATTGTCCTTTTTACAGGTTTAAGTGCTAAAAAAAAGAAGCGGAATTGCCACTGCTTCTTTTTTTACAATAATGGCCAATTATTAAATAGATTCCGTTTTAGTGGAGCATACGAGGATCGAACTCGTGGCCTTCAGATTGCGAACCTGACGCTCTCCCAGCTGAGCTAATGCCCCAATAGGTTTAGATCATTCCTCCCACTTGATTAAGCCATCCTGAATTTCATAGCAAATCTCGTCAATTTCATCCAATTCACCCGGTGTTGTCCCATCACTGTATTCCTCAGGAAATAACTCGTAAATTACACGCCTAATTGTCGAAATATAGGCTTGACTATCCGTTCTGGGAATCTCTTTGCTATTCAACAATAGCCTTATTATGCTGTTAAGGTTGTCTAAATCTCCTGCCTTCAAAACGAATCCCCTTTTATTGCCATAATGTCATCTCACTGCCACTTGAGGAGAGAAAAATCCTGACATAATAATCCCAACAATCCAAAAGCGTTACAATACGCCTGGCAAAAACAAACTAACATCTAATATTCTGTTACTTACCCGAGATACAGTCAAAAATGATTCTTCCTAACCTATTACCTTAGCAATATCTTTCATCTTATCATCTTTCTGCCAGGAAAGTCCTAAAGTCATCATATTGCAATCTTTTACAGACCAAGTCTTCTGATGTAATCCATCTTTGCATAAAGGATTCTATCGACCAGCATCTTTGAATCTTCAATTCTATAAAATGCCATATATTCCTTGAAATTCACATGATAATATCCTGTAAATGTTTCCTCGTAATATAACGGAATCCAGGTTTTTGGATGTGTGGCCATTGCTGCAATAGCGTCCTGAAGGTCATCAAGATACTTTTCTGTAATATCACGATCCTTCGATGTCATTGCAACCTGCTCCCAGACATCATCGAGATCACGGATTGCTTCCTGTGAATAAACCACTTCATACTTGTTCATGCTTTTTTGCTATGAAAGCGAGCTCTGACATCGGATGCAGAAACGTAGCCTTCTTCCTCTCCGGAACGACGTCCCTTATTAAGCTCAATCATAAGCTGCAGCATGGCCTTTGTTTTTTCAAATTCATCGTCTTCCTCAATGTCACGGATGGTGTATTTACCTCTTCCATTAACAGTAAGGTAAACCGGAGAGCCAATTTCAACCTTGTCTAATACAGTATTATAGTTTCTAAGATCAGAAACGGGTCTGATTGTTGCCATAAGCAATACCTCCTTTGCGTTCTATCTTAATTATAATATTACTTAAAATATTACGCAATATATTCAGTTGCATCATAGTTCTCAGCAATAAATTGTTGGAACTCCCTTTCGTATTTTTTATATTTTGAAAAATAGATATCCATATAATACCTATATTTATAAACATCTTCTATTGCTTCTTGTAAAGATAATAAATGCTTACTTTCTGATTTATCGCTATCTTTTTTCATGGTACAATAATCATTATTAAACCATATTGACTATTCTTGATTTTCCTTTTCCTCGATTGTATATAAAGCTCCTCCTCTATAATAGATTACAACTCTATTTCCTCTAAGCTCCATACATAACGTGTCATCCTTCTTTACCATGTTAATTAAATCAATCAACTTTCCGCTTTTTTAATCATTAAAAAACTTTTCATTAATGCTTCTTTTCTTATAATCTTCCATCAGCCATATCCTCTCTATTCATTCCAAGACTCTCATTACAGATACAAATATTTCTCACTATTATTTCTCAATCTCACTACAATTATGATGTTTCTCAGTAACTACTTTATTCTTCAGTTCCTCACTCATCTCAAGGTACCTGAATCCATCCGCATCCTCTGTATGCATCGGTATAACTGCTCTTGTTGGATTCACCGCCTTAATTACTTCAGTGAGCATCTGCACCGAAGCATGCCCACTTGTGTGAAGATGCTTGACCTCAACACCCTTCGATTCCTGGCGCTCTATAAACCTGATCCATTCCTTCTTTCTTGCATCATTCGTTTCATCTATATAGCCGTCCCACATTGAGTAGATTATTACCGGCATTTCTTTTATTAGACCGTTCCTGTAATCTTCGATGAAGGGATCAATAAATTTCTCGCACCACTGCGCTGGCTTTATAACAGCCAGAAACCCGGTATATTCCATATGCTCTTTCTGGGTTCTTTTCTTTGCCCATTGGGGACTCTTTAGCTCTTTTTCAAGTTCCAGTTCGTAAACATTTTCAAATTTGTACAGGTCTGTAAAATTCCCTGCAGTATTGGTAAAAGTATCCAGCTGCGTCTTGAAATAGTTATTGTAGGTGTAAAGATATCGCCCATAAGGAATAGCCGCATTCTGCGCTGCCTGATAAAAACTGGCAAGGGAGTCAAGGTTGGTAGACGAACAGATCAGGAATGCATACCTGTGCTCATGCAGATACTTCGTCGCTTCAAGTTGGAGTTCATATTCAGTAAGAACCGACTCATCTGCCCGGCTGATCATAGTCCCCTCTGTGATCAGAATGTCTACATCTCTCCGAGGTTTCCCAATACCTTCCCCGTTCCCATATTTGCGAATGTAATAGTTGATCATTGGGAGCATTGCCTTACCCCGCCTGCCATGACCTCTAAAGTCGCCGGTATGCAGTATCACGCTCTTTCCGCTGGGAACTTGGTCATCCTCCACTTCAATGAGGAACATATAGGCATCATAGGCAGAGTGATCCACACTGTATGGCTCAATCTTAAACCCGGGAATATCAGTGATGTGTTTGTATATGCGCCCCGTCTTTTTAAAGGTGCTAATCCTGGCGTCATCATTCAGGATCTTCAACTCAGCCCGGGCTTTCTCGGCATCTTTTGTACGAGTCAGTGCGCTCTGAATATTTATCATGACTTTCCGCGCAGTCTCACCCATATAAAGGATCCTTACGCTCTTTGGGATCTCACCAATGCGGCCAACATGGTCGCCGTGGTAATGAGTAAAGAACACTGCATCTACAGGCTCTTCGTCCCAGGGATAATCAAAGTCTTTAACTGTACCGCTTCCTTCCAGAGAGGAACCATAATCTATCATTATCCGGTGAGTTTTTCCATTCACTGTAGATGATATTACAGTTACACAGCCGCCAATCTGATCGCCTTGGAAAATCTTAATGTTTTCATAAGTTTTAATCATTTTTATACTTAGCCTCTATCTCTTTACACGCCTTAAGTATCCGCTCTCTCATGCTCTCGGGTTCAAGCACTTCCACATTCAGGCCATACTGCAGCGCCCAGTAAAAGAATGCATCCGGATTGCTCTTTAGAGATACAATCAGGTCCTCATCACCATCGGGGTCAGCTCTGAAATTCATACCAAAATTGTCTATCAGGTTGTCCATAAAACGCTCGTTAATCCTGAATTTCACATGTATACTTTTGCCGCCATACATGTAAACATGCTCAGCGAGATACTCAGACATATCAATCCCATTTTCATATCCCTCGAACCTATTCATCGGCATTCGCTTCTCATTCAGTATCTCCACATCACTGAATCTGTCCAGCCTGAAGTGAGTTATATTGTCCTTTCCCTCATAATTGGCAATAAGGTAGTATCTGCCCCTATGGTTTACCATCTGATACGGACTAGCAATATACCGCTCCCTGCGCTTTGGATGAAGCCTGAAATCTACGCCGTATTGAAGATAAGAAAAACTTATCTTACGCCCCTTAGAAATAGCCGTATCAATAATTGCTATAGAATCCATAACCTGCGAATTGGCTGTATTCATTCCGCTCGAAGATGTATGTATATGCGCGACATGTGATTTAAAGTACTTATTGGAAAATGCCTCCAGCTTCTTCACCAGGTGATGAGCCTCTTTGTCCGTAGTTGCGCCGGATGAAAAAATGCTGTCAACCAAAAGGCGAAGCTCCGCATCCGTAAACTCGCGCTTCTTAAGGTAATATCCTTTATCCGCAACAATGTCATACCCCATTTCCCTTAGGCTGTTTATATTGTTGCTCACCGCCCTTCTTTTACAGCCAATGCCATAATTAGAATCCAGGAGGTCTATGATATCCTGTTGAAGCAATCTGTGCTCACTGTCGGAATACTCTTTCAGAATGTCCAGAATAAGCATATTGAGCATTTTCTTAGTGCCGGTTGCGAACATAGAACAGTCCTCCAAATTATCATCTTTATCGTTGTTATCAAATAAAACATTTTTCATATCCATTTTACACCAGCCAACCCATATACTGTTTATTGTTAACGTTATTTAATGCATTGTTTATAGTTCTATCAGCATTACAATAAAAAAAGTGATGTACCTTTTTAGGCACATCACTTTCTTATTCCCTTTTTCAAAAGCAGATCATTTTTATTGCCGTGCGTAAATTTCTCCAAAGCCATAAAAAGACAAAATACGTGCATTCTAGCCAAAAAAATCAGCCGTTACCGCCTCCCATAATGTGCCGTCTGACAATCATAGAGCTTAAAGCCTTTGCTGGTGATGTAATCCGCAGACCTCTGGTTTTCATACAACTGTTATCCCTTCAGGAGCTTCGACTTTCAGATTAAGATTATCTCCCACGCGTTTCCAGCTTACTTTTATATCTCCAACAAGAAGATGCACTGTCCCCGATGCATATTGCAAATACTCGGCATGAGGTCTGACATATATCTTTTTGCATCCGGGCTCTGCGGGACGGACTCCAAGAATCACGCTTGGAATTTCGTATAATGCAAGGGCTCCCCATGCGTGGCACTCAGATCGTGAATAATCCTCGGATTCTATGCAGGTTGTGCAGTTGTTCTTTACCATAGTGCGCCAGGTATCCCAGTACCTGTTAGTATATTCATATAGTCCGGTCTCTTCCAGCGCCCTGAACAGATAAAACCGCATTGCGACTGTACACTGGGCAAATCCCGGCTCCTCTATTGTGCGAAGTAGATTCTTTTTTCCCTCTTTGGTATCTAATACTCCTGTAAGAACACCAAAAACCTGTCCATGCTGGCTTACATCCTCACACCCCGGTCCATCAGTTATCATCCCATCACTGCGCTTACAATGATTTATAACCGCTTTTTTGACCAGCTCTGCCCTTGTTTCATATTCATCTGCGGTGTCATTTCTGCCTAAAAATCTAACTAACTCAGCTGCCTTTTGAAGCCCCAGCATATATAAAAGACTTTCCATTGTAATTGGTCCCTTCAGGCCAGCAGGTGGCATGCCCTGTGTAAGGTTCCATTCTGTCGCCCAGTCAATGAACGACCAATATCTTGCTTTATCGAGGACTCCACCGATTTTCTCCACGAGTCCGTTCTCATCAAGGTGTCTGTCAAAATAATTCAGGATCTTATCAACCACAGAAATATAGCGTCTGATCAGTTTTTTATCTCCAAAGTACATCATATGATCATGAAGCATAAGGATATAATAGATTGAAAATCCCGGAATAACATTTGGATTCATATTGGGATAGCAGCTGTTCAAAAGGCCATTGGATCTCTGGCTTCTTGCAAAATCATCAATGGCTTTCCTCGCAAGCCTGTCGTCTGCGGATACTGTATATGTATATAAAATCTGTGACCGTGTATCCATCACGTACTGGAGCTGCTCATAGAAAGGACAGTCCTCATAGGTCTCATGCATACACCGCCTTAAGGTTCTTTCACTTATATCCCAGATAGGATCAAAAGAATTATCAGATGTATCTACACTGGTTTTTACCTCTAGTGGATACCCTGTTTCATCATAATTAAATGTATGGAGCACGAGTGGCTCTTCCGATGTATTGATAACCATTTCAATCATCCTGAAGGTCCTGAAAAAGAATGGTTCATATAATTCAGGGTTGGACTTATCTCCAAAACCGCCTACAGTATAAATATCCGTGTATCCGCTAAGGTGACCTCCTCTTACATCCAGCCTGTCCTTTTTAATGGGCATTTTGGAAGTGAGTGATTTCTCACTCTGCTCATAGGCTTCCGATTCCAGGATTTGAATCTCTGCTCCTGTACCGCCGGAAAACGCGAAATGCAGATATCCTGTCATCTCCTCTCCGGCATCTGCTACAATTCGTATCCTGGAATTGGCAGGTATCATCACTTCATTTTTTCCATCAAACAGATCTTTCCATACTGCCTCTTCAAGATCCGATTCATTCTCAAGAAGCCCTATAAATGATTTTTTCTTTCTGTACATATATGGAATGGTTCTGTTATTGAGATTTCCAGGTGATACAGCCTCGTCAATAAAGCCTGTTTCGTAGGGCAGAGCCTGTTCCCAGGCGCTGTCATCATAGGAAGGATCCATCCATCCATGAAGCTCCGGATCCCCTTCTGATATCTCATGTATCAGAAGCGGTGCAAACCTTTTCTCTTCCGGAGGGAACTTGATATCCCTGTTTATCCTGCATCGATAATACCTATCTGCAGAAATATCGATGACACTGCCAAGACTGTCCCTGATTATTCCTTCAAGGAAAAGACCGGGTATCTCCGTTCTGAACATGCCATGGTTTCCAAGCTTTCGTTCCACAGGGTATCTTAGTACAATGACAGCAATAACATTGCTGCCAACATGTAAAAAAGGGGCGATATCAAGAATGTCTTTATACCACACTTCCCTATCCCCCTTTGATGGCCCTACTTCAACCAGCTTCCCGTTGACATACAGCTTGTATCTGGTATCAGCGGAGATTTTTATCTCCGCTGATACAGGTTTTTCATTTAATACAAATACTCTTCTGAAATATACCAGTCTGGGTTTCTTTTTATCCTTATGCTTCCAGGATGGTATCCAAATCCAATTATTCAATGCCTTTCTCCGCTTTTAAGTTGTTTAAATCCCTGTCAAGGTTAAAGAACAGTAACATCATGATAAAAATAACTCCGCACATAATCATCGGAATGTAGTTGTACATGAACTTGATCGCCGTAATCACTGACTCAGCCTGGGGAAGGCCCTGAGCATCAAGTGATGGGTCAAATCCTGCTCCCGACATCACCCAACCAAAAATCGCCTGGCCAAGTCCAAGTCCCAGCTTCTGAGCTGCACTTGTTCCTGCATTTCCCATACCTACTGCATTGACACCAGTCTTTAGCTGACCATACAGGATTGTATCAGCGACAATTCCCATTGCCATTCCGCCACTCATTCCAAGGCCAATTCCTTTAAGTGCGTTACAGGCAATCATGAGAGGCTTGCTGGTATCCACAAATCCAAATCCAAGAAATCCGATTGCAAGAAGCAGCATTCCCAAAGCGTAGATGGGTCTTTTCCCAAATTTTTTCATGAAGAACGGTGTTGCAAACATAATGGCAAACTGCGCAATTGAGATAGCGTTGTTCATCCATCCGATCTGTCCCATATCACCGAAAATATAGATTGCATAATAAACGCCGCCGATTGAATAGAAGATGATCACAAAGAATACCACCAGCATTGCGAAAAACATCATTACCCAGTACTTATTTGAAAGAAGTGACTTGATCGCTGTCCAAACCCCAACTGTATCATCATTCTTTTTATCGTTCTCCCTGGCATCAGTATCCGTAACTCTTTCCTTAGTAAAGATCACTGTGATAAATGATGCAACAACCATTATCAGGGACAGAAAGCCTACTGTGAGAGTGAATGACTGCTGTGTATAGTATGTCTCTGCGCTACTTGAGAACTTTACAAGAAGTACTGTGAAAACAGAATTTACAAATACATTTCCAAGGGTCTGGAATATCTGCTGGATATTTCCAAGGAATCCTCTTTCATAGGAATTTCTTGTGAGAAGCGAAATGAGTGAATAAAACGGAACCTGCATGAATGTCAGGAAAACAGCATTTACGAGGTTATACATCACGAACACATATACATATTTCGCTGCATCCGGAAAATTCTGTGGCACTGTGAAAAGGAGCGTTGTAGAAATTGCAAAAGGTATGCACATCCTCATTATCCAGGGACGGGCCTTGCCCATTTTTGATTTTGTCTGGTCTACAATCCTGCCCACAACAAGATCCGATACTCCGTCAAACACTTTTGATATTGCTATGATCGTTGAAATGATTGCAATATCCAGAAATGCAACGTTTGTGAAATAGACAGACAGGAATGTTCCTATGATACCATTTATCATGTTCCAGCCAAAAGCAGCTGAAGCATAACCGATTCGTTCGTTCCAGCCCAGAGTCTTTTCCGGGTCATTATGTTTAGTAGCTAAGTTGATCATGTTATCCTCCACTTTGATAATTGAAATATTTGTGACTTGCCTCCCCTTTACGTATGTCAATTCTATTATTTAAGAGCTCTGTATAATATTCTTATTTTGTTGTTTTTATCCTTCTGTTGTTCTTTTTTCTTCATCCTTCATAGAAACGAAGGTCTCCCCACACCTGCATAAGATGTGTTCGATCCAGTTCTTCTGTTCTTGTGATCCTGTCAAAAATCCTCACAGGTGACTTTGGCCCTTCAAATCTGCTCCAGTCTTCTGACGGACTACCGCTTTTGATGAAAGAAATCCATTCGCCATGCATTTCTGAAGATATCTGGTCAAATACTCCATCCACCTCACCGTCATATACGAAGTGGGCAAATTCATGATCCGGCTTTACAAATACTGCCGGCAGTTCGAATGCATGAGAAGCCTTCCAGCCCGTTGCTTCACCGGATTTGGTAATAAGCTCATACCTGTACATCCAAACATCATCGGTGTATTTCTTCTGAGCAACTGCAACTTTTATTGCCGGAACCTCAAAGGCATAATGAGTTGCAAAATCAATAAAAGGATCCCCTCCCATCTGTTTTGCATCTTTTGTAAGTGGCGGTGTTGATGAAGACATTGAAGATGCCGTATCTTTAAACACCTTGTAAGCATCATCTGCGGATGGATGATAAAAATCTATCATCCTGGGCAGTGCACCCTGGTTTGAGTTCTTTTCAAGCATCTGCGTTATCATTGTCCAGCTGTTAGGGAACCCTGTATTTTCAGGATGTACAAACATTGTTCCCTCATGCTTGTTTGTGCCCATTATCAGTTTTATTCCATTGGCAGATCCGCCCCTTATTGCATCAATCGGACGGACAGGCATAAGATCATCCTGAATGGGTCCGGGAAGAAACATTCCGGGATTTTTATACTGATGCTTTGCAGCAACAAACTCATTACCCAGGAGGAATAACCTTGGGTCATCAGTCATAAGCCTTCCAAGGTTTTTTTCGGTCCAGTGCATTCCTTCAAGAAAAAGATCTATGTTTTCCCTAGCCATGGTGTGGGTCATCATGCAATTTGGGAGGCCACTCTGGACTATCGCCTGTGAAAAGGTTCCCTTTACAGACGGGCAGGCCAGCATATTAACAACCGATGCTCCCCCGGCAGACTCGCCACCAATAGTTATCCGGTCAGGGTCTCCGCCAAAGGCTTCGATATTATCGTGGATCCAGTTCAGCGCCATGATCTGATCCGAAAGTCCGCAATTTGAGTCAAGGTCACTGCATCCTACATATGTTGTGAAATCATAAAACCCAAGTACATTAAGTCTGTAATTGAAGGACACAAAAACTATTCCCTCATTTGCAAATGCTTCTCCGTGATACATCTCATCTGCGCTGAAACCAGTGTTATATCCTCCTCCATATATCCAGACGAATACCGGAAGCTTTTCTCCTGTAAGAGGCCTTTCGATATTTATACTCAGGCAGTCCTCATCTCCCATTACTCTTCCATTGTTAAGCTGAATAGGAGCATTCCCATATTCTTTTGCATCATACACTCCCTTCCATGGAGTTTTTTTGACGGCTCTTTTTAATCTCAGATTGCCAACAGGTTCCTCTGCGTATGGGATACCCAGATACTGCATTATCCCGTTTCTCTCATACCCCTGAACTTTACCGCTTGTTGTTGTCACTATGTTAAGATCCATAATCATGCTCCCTTCTCTATAATTCTGTCACATATCTCCTGCAGGTTTTCACTGCTTCCTGTCATCTCAGTAATTGCAAAGGCTCTTTCTCTTGGCCTTAAGCCCTCCTCCGGATCAGTAAACAGACCAAAGTACACTTCCGTCAGGCCACCAATCTGATTATTTTCGATTCCCTCTCTCTTAAGCATTGCGTTTTCATTGAGGAGCCTGAAATTATGGAGTGTCCTCACAAATGGCATTTCATAGGCCATCTGTAATATTTTTTTATTGTATCCGGCATACTTCTTTTCGCGCTCTTTATCTCCAAGATCAGTAAATCCGCTCTCTGTAAGTATGACCTCTTTATTGCCATCTCCATATTTCTTCATAACTCTGTAGGCTGCCATGTTATAGTCTCTCCAGAGTCCATCCGGCTCATCCACATCTATGAACAGCTCATTGTCCGGTACCTCTTTGGTGGTAAAAACATATGGATGCCATGAAACAATGTCGAAATAATCATCCGGATTATCAGACCAGAATTTTCCTGACTTTATCCTGGAATATACTTTTTCAAGAGTCCATGCAACCCCATACATAACTGGCAGAAATTCAGGCATATCTCCTCCAAGAGATATGGTTGAAAGCGCCGGAGAAAAAGATGCTACTCGTGCGTCAGGGTTTCCTTTTCTGATTCCCTTTGCAGAAAAATACATGAGGTCAATAGCAATATCAATTTTTTCATCAGGAGAAAACGGATTACTCATATCTGAATCAAGGAAGCCGTCGGGATGTAGAAAAGCGTTGAGATTCCACTCATTTCCAACCTCCCAGATCTTCACCTGTGGGAAAAGAGATGCAATTATTTCCCAGGACTTTTCTAGCATCCGTAGTGTCTGCATATAAAGACTTCCATCAGACAGGTCCCTTTCCGGCATGGCATGACCTTTTTTCTGCTTGCAGCCTTCAGGCAAAAACCACTCATGGCTCATACCTGTAACTTCCATACCAAGACTGACTGCCTTATCCAAAAGCCTTGTGTGCCGCTTTACCATATCTTCATCAGGAGTCTTATAGTCCTTTAATATTTCAGTTATATGCATCCAGGATCGGTAGGCATTACATCCCATCCCCTTTATAAGTTCCAGATATTCAGGAGCATTTATTCCCTGATCCAGTTCTCTCTGGATCAGAGGTTCTCCCACTCCATAAAAAAAATCCTTTGTCATTTCATATTCCCTTCTTTTTGAATGATTCTGATAATAGGATAGGCAAAAACATCAACTCGTTATATCTTTTTATTGTTCATTTTGTATTTATTTTGTGGTAAGATGCAAATAAGAGAGGGCTTGTTTCATGGGAATGCGTTTTTCAAAAGATTCTAAAGACCAACTGTCTAAGGACAAAAGCAGATTCCTTCTAAACGAAGAGGAAGTAGATGATCTTGATGATACCTGGCGGCACACCTACAAACAGGAGCAGGACCTGATGGAAGCCATAAAAAGCGGCCGCACGGATGACGCTGTGAGACAGACAAGACTAATGGATAAGGATTCCGGGAGACTGTCCAAAAACGAACTGGAGCACTGGAAAAGACTTACCATTATCGGAATATCTCTTTCCACAAGAGCTGCCATTGAGGGCGGACTACCTCCAAAAGATGCCTACAGGATAAGCGGCTACTACATATCCAAGACAGACAATTACAAGAATCCCGAAGATCTTCTTGAAATGCGTGATATGGCAATAAGAGATCTAACCAGTAATGTCGAGGCGCGGCTTTCTCAAAAGAAATATTCTATATACACCAAACAGTGTATGGATTATATTGAAAAGAACTACAGAACAAAGATATATCTTGACGATATTGCTGATACTCTGGGCATAAGTCCCAGTTATCTGTCAAAACTGTTTAAATCAGAAAGCGGAAAAAACATTCAGGACTATCTTGTGGAAGTTCGTATAGAAAGAGCTGCAAACCTTCTTAAGTATTCAGATGAACCGCTCCCACTCATCGCCCAGTATGTTAACTTCCCATCTCAGAGTTATTTCGGTAAGGTTTTCAAAAAATATATGGGCGTTTCACCTAAAGTATACCGGGATCAAAATAAGACTGCCAATTGGCAGTCTTAATAATTATTAATGAGACTTTTACGCTTCTGCTTTAACGCACTCATTTACCCATTCGATGAAGTTATTTGTAGAGTCCCCGCTTCTTTCTGCCATTGTATGTTCCTGGCCCCAGACAAAACTGTAATCAACGTTTGATCCGTAATTCTGCAGAGTAAGTACCAGGTTCGCTTCTGTATTAACTGCGGTGTCGCTCTGCCATAGTCCTGTGTTGATGCGGAAATACTTGGCTACATTTGAAGACTGATAACCTTCCGAACCGGAAAGAAGGTAATACAGCGGTGAATACATATTAAGCCTGTATTCTACAGTATGCCCGACAGCATCCTCTGTACTAAGGTCTTCAGCAAATGCAGATGCATAATCTGATCCAAGTTCACTTAATACTTCAGCAAGCATGGAATCAAAGTGTGCGCCCTGACCATCTCCATAGCCGAAAAGAATATTCTCTCCCTGAGACTCATCCAGCTGATCAAAAGCAGCTATTCCCTTGGATGCTGTTTTCACTGCTTCCGCAAAATCTGAAATGCTGGTAATCCTGGCAGTGTTAGTGGATGCATCATATGTTACCCAGGTTCCGTTCGCGTTAAGCGCATCGATGTAATCCTGAGCAGTCTCATATGTACCGGAAATAGACACACCTGAATTATTTTCAGTTCTGGCAATATCATCTATCGCAGTAAAGTCAACTTCACCCGCCTTTGAATCATCATTCTCAGAAATCTCTCCACCTTCTGTTTGGCCCGGTGCTCCATCCGGCTTTTGGCCTTCAAAACCTTCCTTGTTTCCACCCGGTCCTCCACCAAAGCCGCCCTTGCCACCCTGGCCCATTCCGGCTTGATGTCCCTGGCTTGAAGAATCTGCATCATAGGGGAATGCAGTATCTGCAAGGAAGTTGTTGAGAGATTCTTCTATGATGCTTACTATATACTCATAATAGCTTCCTGACTGATATCTGCCATCTTCTCAAGCTTCCAGAGTCAGTGCATTTCCTTCGGAATCAGTAAGCCCCAGACTGTTTATGTATTCGGCATAAGCTGCTGTAAGTCCATCAGATATGCTCTGTTCTTCATCGGACAGACCTGATCTTGTTGTTCCCATCATCCACTCATATGCCTCATCTGCTGAATCCAAAGAGGTAATAGGACACCATCCCTGCGAACCCAGGACCGCATCTTGGCGTGACCACTGTTCATGCCATTGACCATCATCTGCCCCCAGAAATCCGGGTCTTTTCAACAGATATTTTATATCACGAAAATCATTATCAGTTGCATTATATGTTAGCATTTGCTAACTTTTCTTTCAAGAGCACTCCACATTTTCCTTCGTAAACGTGAGAAATCTTATCAACGATATATCTTGAAAAAAGATGTTAGCTTATGCTAACTTATTCTTCGTAATCTTTAAAAAAATAACATTATACCCAGAAAGGAAGAGTAAAAGTATGAGTAAAGTTAAAGTTGTTTATTGGAGTGGAAGTGGAAATACACAGGCCATGGCTGATGCTGTTGCGAATGGCATCAAGAGTGCCGGTGCTGAAGCTGAGGTTACTACGTTTGATTCCCTCAGCCCATCAGATGCAACTAATGAATCAGTGATTGCTTTCGGATGTCCGGCGATGGGAGCAGAAGTCCTTGAAGAAGGGACCGTTGAACCTTTCATGGCTGATTATGAGACAAAGTGTAATGGAAAGAAAGTTGCGCTTTTTGGTTCCTATGGTTGGGGAGACGGCCAGTGGATGAGGGACTGGCAGGACAGGCTCACCGCGGCAGGTACAACAATCATTGGCGGAGAAGGCGTAATTGCCAACAATGCTCCGGATGATGATGCTGTTTCACAATGTGAGGATCTTGGAAGGCAGCTGGCAAAGGCGTAAACCTTTCCCCCCTATAAAAAGGCATTGGTCAATAAAAAACCAATGCCTTTTTTCTATATTCATCTGTTGCGCTCCCTCATACCGTCCTTAAGCGTTTCAAATATAGTTCTGGCTGCAAGCATTGATCCCTCTTTTGAAGCATGCCTTCTGTCCTCAAAATACAGATCTGTTTGCGGAGACTCATGAATGTGCCTCCACCATATTTCTCCAACCGGAGCAACTAAACAGCCGTATTTATCCGCTAGTTTCCTGTATCTTACGGACATTTCCGCCTGAAAAGCTTCATTATCCTCTTCTGTCCATGTCATAAAAAAACATGGTTTTGAATCAGTCTGCCGGATCCATTCCATTATCCTGTCAGCAGCCGCTTCCATGACCGAAAAATCGCCCATTGGATGAGCGACATGCTGAAGGACTACAAAGTCATAATCGCCAAAAAGTATATTGAACCTCGTCTGTTCATTTTCAGCATGATAGTCAAGCCCCATACCGCCTTTTGTCAGCATTGTCACCTGCATTCCTATTCCATTTTCTGCGCATATGTCCTTAAACATTTTGGGCATATCATTGTAGTATGTGTGGCTGTTGCCTATAAAAAGTGTTCTCATCATATAGAACCTCCCTCCTGCAAAAAGTTATATCGCTTTATTTCACAGTTCTTTATCCCACAGGAAGAGAACTCCTCGTTATCCATCTCCCTGAAATACGACTCAACAATCCTGACAATGCCGTTGTGCGCAACAAGGATTACCTCCCTGTCACCATTTTTGATATCATCCAGAAGGTTGTATATCCTCTGCGCCAGCTGCAGCATGGACTCTCCTGTCCCAAATCTGCTTGCCATGTCTTTTTTTGCCTCATGGAATTCTTTTCCGTCTCTTGGAGTAGACTCATATCTTCCAAAGTTCTGCTCCTTAAGTCTCATCTCTACCTCCATAGGTATGCCTGTAATTTCTGAGATATGTCTGGCCGTTTCTTTAGCTCTTACCAGAGGCGATGTAAGAATGACATCGGGATGTATCCCCATCTCTATCACTTTCCTGCCTGTCTCGATAGCCTGCACATGTCCTTTTTCTGTAAGCTCTATATCTGTGGCGCCGCATATTTTATTTTCAACATTCCATATGGTTTCTCCATGTCTTATAAAGTAAAAATGATCCATATCACGTCATTCGCCTCTTTCTTATAACAGTATTACCTCGTAACAGTTTTTGCTTCGTAAAAGATATAATTCAAAAAAAGAACACACGACTGCCCCCAAAGATAATCTACTGACATCCCATCTCATTAGCAACATATTCCTTTAATCGAAAGCCAATCATTACAAGCTTATCTTTCAAGAGCAATCTGTTCATCTACAAATTCTTTAACTCTTGGAAGCTTAATCGATACAATTCCTCGAGTTTCTACATCGATAATTTTATTTCCTTATATAATACTATATGAACTACCCTTTCCGATGCAGAGTCGGTGAGGGTTCATGACTCTTCCAATCCGCGCATTTTAAGAAATTTGTGGTACACTTCATACAGCGGTCCGCCCGGCTTATCTGGAAACATGGTTTTTGGCGCATCAAGTGCCGGAACCCAGTCGGCAGCGCTGATCTCTTCTGAAAGAACAAGGTCATTCTTTTTTGTATAAGCAATAAAACCATGCATCAGCTGATCGGCCATACCAAGCCAATAAGTGCCTGCATATTCAAGGTTCTCTATATCCTGTCCAATCTCTTCCTTTACTTCACGGACAGCGCATTCTTCAGCGTTTTCACCGGGCTTGATGAATCCGGATGTAAATGCTGTGTATTCATCAGACAGATACCACTGTTTTGAGAGGACAATCTCGTCAAATTCGTTGTATACAAGAACAATAACGCAGCTCTGAAAGCTGTCAAACCAGCGTTTGTCGCATGGTTCGCAGTACGGTACCATTCCATCGTCTCCTGCATGTATTTTTGTCAGTTTCTTTCCGCAGTTTGGGCAGTATTTGTATCTCATTTTGTGATTCCCTCAAGGATGCTGTTCCAAGTCTTCATGTTCTCATGGGCCATGGATTTTCTTGTATACATATGTATGCGTCATCCCATTGTTCACTTGTAGAATCCAGTGCCCCAAAAACCTTTATTCTCATGCTTCGCTCTAATTTCTGCTGAAATAAATCTTTCCCTGTATTTCACATTTGGCTCTATAGTCATGGTCTGTGCGTATCCATTCCGTAGCAAAAGCTCGTTCACCATTACCTCCGCATCATGCAGATAAACATAGCACAGCGTTCTTCCGTAATTATCAGTCAGTTCCTCATCATATTCGAGATAAACCCTGTTTCCCTCTAAGAGATTGGTAAGATATTCCCCTGCCAATCTGCCCTCTTCCGTGTTTTCCTTAAAACTCTCGTCTGCAACGCTTTCCGGGGCATCGATGCCTATGAGCCTGATATATGTATCTGCACCATTAATGCCGGCGATAAATGTATCT
>JAEEGF010369175.1_pt1 | contig 19848 bp, 18 predicted proteins | sample 9134171 | NCBI WGS metagenome assembly JAEEGF01 (sample SAMN16246542, study PRJNA631951) | gut metagenome | biome: gut microbiome; feature: rumen; material: AP-attached | host: Bos | place: Iran: Karaj | collected 2018-10
ATTCAGAGCGGTCGGATTAGCAAATCCGACCGAGCAGTGAAATGACTAAACAGCCCAATCCTCGTACTCTAGACCTTCAATACGGTTGAAATGCTTGATGTTGTGAGTGACAACGATGAGGTTACCAGTAACCCCAGTCGTTCCGATCATGAGGTCAAAATCTTCGATAATATTACCCGCTTTTTCCAAACGTATTTTTTCGCTACAGAATAATTCTGGTATTTCTTCGATACCAACGATCGTATAGTAGTCGATTAGCATTCTTGCCTTAGTTAATTCCTGCTCACGATATTTCTCGGGGGCATTATAAGCACCATAAAGAAGTTCAATCGCAGTAACGGCAGAGATGCAACATAGCATGTTATGCTCAACGCATTTCTGACGAACCTTCTCGTTTCCACGCAATAGTTCTATGCAAGTGGAAGTCTCCAAAAGATATTTGAACTGGCTCATAGCTTACAGCTGCGGAAAGGTATTGGCGGTTCTGCCCTCGCGAATCTGCTGCATGATTTCCTCTGTAGTACGAGGGTCTTCATTCCAGCCTCCGAAGAAGCGATCTATCTCAGAAGCAGTGCGTTCCTGCCGCTCGACATCTGATTCGCTGACACTATCGCGCAGTTTGCGCGACAATGCCAATCTTTCGCTGGCGGAAAGGCGCTGGGCCTTGTTCCAAATGCTGTCAATCGATATTCCCATTTGTAAAGCAATTATTATACGGCAGCAAAGATAGGTATTTTTTTCTAGAAATGCAAACTTTTTATTGAAAAACTTCATTCTGGGGGGTAGATAACACTTACCCCTGCTCCTCAGCATGGCAGGCATCACCGCCGCTGCGCACGACATTGAGGTGGCAAATCCGACCGAGCAGGTGTGGCTGATACCGAGCAGGTGCAACGGAAAATGCGGTGCAGAAGGTAGCGCAATGGGCGAAAGTCAACGGGCGCAAATTTGCGCTGGTTGAATACCAAGACCTGACACCGGCTTCAGCCCGCATGGTGCCGCGGCGTTGCAGCGTTGCAGTGTTGCAGTTCAAATCGACAAGGGACGTCCCAGCAAGATCGACAGCTTATGTACCTTTGCACCGTCAACCGACCACTAGCGGCGCTGGCAAAGTGCAATATGAATACAAACATTCAGATTTTCCATCATGAGATGTTCGGAGAGATCCGGACAATGAGGATCGCGAAGATGGGGTAACGATTCGTGACGCCATCGGTCGAGAACGAAGAGCCAACAGGATCCATGAAATTTGCGAAAGTTGAGTAAACATAGTCATGATAGTCATTAGTCATTAGTCATTTTGAGTTGAGAGTTCCTCTCCAGTCGGAGAGGGGGTTACAGTGTTTTGTCCAATTCGTCTATATAGTCCAGACAGAAATCTTCCAACCCTATATAGTAGATTCCATTCTCATCATACCATGGAATAATGTGATTTCGAACGACGACAATCTTTCGGTAGGAATCGTTAATACGTCGTAAAGAATTGGTCTCTTGTAATCTTTTCTCTTCGTCAGGGATAGCGAAAGCAGACTGGATGTAGCAACGTCGGTTTCCCCGGTTTACCACAAAGTCAACCTCTAACTTGGTACGTTTGCTCTTGCCCTGCTCATCTTTATAATTGTATTCCACAATACCTACATCCACGTTAAAGCCTCGGATGCAGAGTTCGTTAAAAATGACATTCTCCATCAGGTGCGTTTCCTCCTGTTGGCGGAAATTGAGTTGGGCGTTGCGAAGTCCAACATCGGTAAGGTAGTATTTTTGAGGTGTGTTGATGTACTTCCTGCCTTTGATGTCATATTGTTCTACCCGACGCAGAAGATAAGCCTCGGCAAAATAGCCAAGATAAATGCTGATTGTGGCATCGTCTATCTTCTTATGTTTCACGGTGGAGAATGTGTTCTCTAGTTTTTTCGGGTTGGTGAGAGAACCGATACTGCTGGCTACAATATTCAACAGATCATCTAGTACAGATATGTCCTTTTGGATATGATTCCGTTCAATCACATCGGTCAGATAGGTCTTCCTTATCAGATCTTGCAGATACCGGCTCTTGTCTCTATCTGATTGTAGAGACATTACCCTTGGCAATCCTCCGTAGGTGACAAACTCTTGCCAGGCATGGCTCTTGTTTCCCTGATAAGCAGAATAGAACTCCTTGTACATCAAAGGGTTTATATGAATCTCATCGCCTCGGTCCTTGAACTCTGTCATAACATCTGTCGAGAGCATTTTCGAGTTGCTTCCTGTCACATAAATATCCACATTCTTGAAATCCAGCAACCCGAGGAGAATGTCCACAAATCCAATCGTCGCGTTCTCATCATTAAGCCAGGGGTTTGGAATGGATTTCACTTCCTGTATCTCATCAAGCATTACGTAATATTGCTTGGCTGGATCTGTAATCTGCTCCCGCAAATACTTATCTAGTTCCATGGGGTTACGGTATCGGGCATTTTTCGCTACATCGAGTTTCAGTATAATCAATTGGTCTTCTGCAATACCCTCTGCTTTCAGGTAGTCACCATAAATGTCGAAAAGAAGTACTGACTTGCCACACCTGCGGATGCCAGTAACAACCTTTACCCGCCCGTTGTCACGCCTCGCAACGAGCTTGTTGAGATAATAGTTTCGTTCAATTCTCTCCATACTTCCGAATGTTTTGCGTATTTACGCATGATTTTCGGATGCAAAGATAGACAAAATAATTGAAATGCCGATATTTTTACTTGATTTTTTTGCGTATTTACGCATGATTTTCGGATGTATATTGTTGTTTTAGTTTTTCTCAAGCATTTTACGATGCTTATTCATGAACCAATACAGAATACAAGTTTAGGGAAACAGGAAGAGTGCCAGCCTATGGCTTGCTGCTGCGCAACTCGCCCTACGCTGCTGAAGCTGATGGAAATAGCGGTTCGTCGGCATGGCTCTAGGAAAAGGCGGGACGGTTCTCGTGATCCACTTTGAGTCCGAGGAACCGATAGGCGAGAGTGATACTGAGACTGCTATTGTCCTCCCAGCCGTTCGAAGTAGAGGATGATGTCGTCCCAGGTCTTGAAGGTGTCGCTGCCCAGCTCGATGGGTGTGGCCATCGGTTCGGGGTCGTGATCGGGCCAGCGGGCGGGGCAGGAGGACTGCACGAGGTAGTCGCCGTAGAGCAGGTGGCGCTGGTTGGTGATGATGGTGTGACCCCAGGCTGGCACGCCGATGTGCTGCTGCAGCTGCTCCTTGAGGTGGCTGACGGCGGCGGCCGGCATATCGAAGCTGACGAAGTAGACCTGATAGCGCTCTATGAGCTGGCGCACAGCCTTCTGGCAGGAGGGCCGCGGCTGGCCGTCGGACTGCCAGAGGGCTTCGGTGCCGATGTAGACGATGGGCCGCTCGCGCTGCTCCTGCCGGTCGTCGATCCAGCGTATGACAGGCAGCACGGAGTGCATGAACGAGTGGTCGTTCATGCGGTGCTCACCGTGAAAGTGTATGGCCTGCAGGTAGGGGAAGATGTCGAAGGTGTCGACCAGCTCGTCGCGGTCGCCGAAGAGTCCCCAGACGTGATGCTGCTCGTCGGGGTCACCGGCATGCTGGAAGTTCAGCTCGGTGACGGCCCGGTATTCCTTCACGAGGGGCTTGTCGACATAGAACTCCTGCACGCCGTCGCGTCGGGGGTTCTGATACTGCTGCTTGCCGGTGAGCCCGTGCTCCTGCATGGTGTCGGCAATCTTGAAGGCAGGGTTGATGCAGATGCGGTCGAAGCCGTAGAGCTGCTCGGTGTACATGCCTCCCATCGATGTGCCGAGGATGAGGTCGGGCTGCTCGTCGCGGCACAGCTGGTGGAGGAGCTCGATGGCCTCGGCAGGATGCAGGGGCAGGTCGGGAGCGATGATTGTGGCGGAGGGCAGCACCTGGCGCAGGCGCCCCACGGTGCCCGACTGTCCGGAGGAGCCGAACCCGTGGACATACATCACCTTCTTCCCCTTCATCAGGTCGGGGAACTGCTTGATATAGGGATTTTCCATCAATTATTTAAATCTCAATTCTCAAACCTCAAATCTCAAACCTCAAACCTCAAATCTCAAATCTCAATCCTCAAATCTCAAATCTCATCTCAATACAGCCCCATTGTCGTGTGCAGCAGGTAGGTCAGTCCATAGGCTATGATGGTGCTGACGATGACGCAGATGAGGCCGGGCATCATGAACGAGTGGTTGAGCAGGTACTTGCCGATGACGGTAGTGCCCGAGCGGTCGAAGTTGACCGTAGCGATATCGCTGGGATAGTTGGGGATGAAGAAGTAGCCGTAGACACTAGGCAGCACACCCAGCAGCACCCATCCCTCGATGCCGAGCGAGTAGGCCAGGGGGAGCATAGCCACGACGACGGCTCCCTGCGAGTTGATGAGCACTGAGACGAGGAAGAAGGCGATGGCGATGGTCCAGGGATAGGCCGATACGAGGCCTGTGAGCATGCTTTCCATCTCGGTCATGTAGTTGCCGAAGTAGGTGTTGGCCAGCCAGGCGATGCCGTAGATGGCTACGACGGCCACCATTCCGCTCTGCCATACGGCTCCTGCGACGGCTTTCTTGGGCTGTGCCTTGCAGAAGATGATCATCAGTGCTGCTGCCGAGATCATCACGATCTGGATGACGATGTTCATGGCCAGGGGCTTGTCGTCGAACTTCGGCAGGAGGTTGGCTCCGAACATCTGTGTGAGCGACAGGAAGACGATGACGCCTAGTGCAGCCAGGAAGATATAGACGGCACGCTTGGCCTCGGGCGAGATGACCTTGTCGAGGGTGGTGGCGCTGCTGCCATAGATGAACTTGCGCTGCTCGGGATCCTTCAGGCGCTCCTGGAACTGCGGGTCCTTGTCGAGGTCGAGACCACGATGATAGGAGGCAGCAGCAGCGGCCATGAGGCCACAGATGCAGGCGGGAATGGTGATCATGATGATCTGCAGGTTGTTGACCTCGAACCCGTTTTCAGCCGAGATGGCCGAGAAGGCTACGACGGCTGCTGCGATGGGCGAACAGGTGATACCCACCTGCGAGGCGATGGAAGCCACGCCGCAGGGTCGCTCGGGTCGGATGCCCTTCTTCAGCGCGATGTCGCAGATGATGGGCATGAGCGTGTAGACGACGTGTCCCGTTCCCACGAGGACGGTGAGGAAGAAGGTGGTGAGCGGTGCGAGGAAGGTGATGCGGTCAGGATGGCGGCGCAGCATCTTTTCAGCTATCTGAATCATCCAGTCCATACCGCCCGATGCCTGCAGCACGCCTGCGCAGGTGACGGCTGCGATGATGATGTAGATGACGTCGGTGGGAGGAGTGCCGGGCTTGAGTCCGAAACAGAAGACGAGGATAGCCAGTCCGATGCCGGAGATGGCTCCGAGTGCCAGGCTGCCGTAGCGCGAGCCTATCCAAAGTGCCAGCAGAACGATGAGTAGCTGGATGATCATCATGAATGTCATAGTCGCTTAATTTTAGGTTTCTTTGTTCTTATGGGTGCAAAGGTACGAATTAGTGCGCAAAAAACCAAATTTATTTGGGTTTTTCTAGCGGAAATACCTTCGGTATAGCCAGAGACATGAAAAAAAACGGGTAATAAGGCGCGTTTCCATTTTTTTTTGCTAATTTTGCACCAAATTTTCTAGTAAGCCATGCGAAAGGTAATTGGAATAGGGGAGACAGTCCTCGATATCATCTTCAAAAACGACCAGCCCATAGGCGCAGTGCCGGGCGGTTCGGTGTTCAACGCACTCATCTCGCTGGGTCGCTCAGGCATCCCTGCGGCCTTCATCAGCGAGACGGGCAACGACCGTGTGGGTCGCTGCATCATCGACTTCCTGCGCAAGAACGGCGTCGACGGCTCGTGTGTGTATGTCTATCCCGACTCGAAGTCGCCCATCTCGCTGGCTTTCCTCAACGAGCAGAACGACGCGGAGTACATCTTCTACAAGGATCATCCCAACGACCGGCTGGAGTTTACCTATCCTGACGTGCAGCCCGACGATGTGGTGCTCTTCGGCTCGTACTATGCCGTCAATCCGGTCATCCGTCCGCAGGTGGTGGGATTTCTGGAATATGCCCGCCAGCATGGGGCTATCCTCTACTATGACGTCAATTTCCGTGCGTCGCACAAGAACGAGGTGCTGCGGCTGACGCCCAACATCCTGGAGAACCTGGAGTATGCCGACATCGTCAGAGGATCGACCGAGGACTTCGAGGTGATGTTCCGCAAGAGCGATCCTGACACCATCTACCGCACTCAGATCGCCTTCTACACCCATAAGTTCATCTGCACCCAGGGAGCGAAGCCCATTGAGCTGCGAGCCGAGGGCGGACTGAAGAAGCAGTATGCCGTAGAGCGGACCGACACGGTGAGTACCATCGGTGCAGGCGACAACTTCAACGCCGGCTTCGTCTTCGGGCTCATCAAATACGGCATCACCCGCAAGGATATAGAGCAGGGCCTGAGCGAAGAGCAGTGGGACAAGATCATTGCCAGTGCGCAGCAGTTCTCGGCCAACGTCTGCAAGAGCATCGACAACTACGTCAGCCTGGAGTTCGGGCAGCAGATGGCCGCATCAATGAAATGAAGTATTTTTGGAGCAGCGAACGCCAAGCATGATTGGCTGAGTCGCGATGAATCAAAAAAAGAGAATTATGAAACAGATAACAAATAACATTTATTACGTCGGTGTCAACGACCGCAACAAGAACTTATTTGAAGGACTCTGGCCCTTGCCGGCTGGAGTCAGTTATAATGCCTATCTCATCGACGACGAGAAGACTTGTCTGATCGATACCGTCGAGGTGGATTTCTTCATGCCTTTCATCGAGAATGTCCGTCAGGTGCTGGGCGACCGAGAGCTGGACTACCTCGTGGTGAACCACATGGAGCCCGACCACAGCGGCTCGCTGGCCCTCATCCGCAAGTACTATCCCGGCGTGCAGATCATAGGCAACAAGAAGACTTTCGACATGCTGCGCGGCTTCTATCAACTGGAAGAAGGGCTGCTGGAAGTGAAGAACGGCGACACGCTGAGCCTGGGTGCCCAGCAGCTGCAGTTCGTGCTGACGCCTATGGTGCACTGGCCCGAGACGATGATGACCGTCTGCGCCCCGTCTGTTGCGTTGCCAACGCAGCAAACAGTCCTCTTCAGCGGCGATGCCTTCGGATGCTTCGGAGCCCTGAACGGCGCCGTCATCGACGAGCAGATGAATTGCGACGACTTCTGGCCGGAGATGGAGCGCTACTACTCGAACATCGTGGGTAAGTATGGCACTCCCGTGCAGATGGCGCTGAAGAAGCTGGCCGGCGTGAAGGTCGACTATATCTGCTCCACTCACGGTCCCGTCTGGCATGAGCACGTAGCCAAAGTCATCGGCATCTACGACCGACTGAGCAAATACGAGGCTGAGCCAGGCCTGGTCATCTGCTACGGCACGATGTACGGCAATACTGAGCGCGCTGCAGAGGTCATCGCCACCGCTGCTGCCGAGGCCGGCGTGAAGAACATCATCGTGCACAACGTATCGAAGACACACCACTCCTACATCATCCGCGACGTGTTCCGCTATCGTGGACTCATCGTGGGAGCACCCACCTACAATACTGGACTCTATCACGAGATGAACGTGCTGCTCGACGAGCTGTCGCAGAAGGACATCAAGGGACGCCTGCTGGGATTCTTCGGCTCGTTCGGATGGGCCAGCAAGGCCGTCGCCGAGATTGCCCGCTGGAACGACGAGAAGCTGCACTTCGAGCAGGTGGGCACGCCCGTGGAGATACGTCAGTCGCTCACCGCCGAAACGACGGCTCAGTGTGAGGCCCTGGGCCGTGCAATGGCCGAGCGCCTGAAAGAACTATAAACTCCCCAAGAATCAAATCATAATCAGTAATCATAAAAGATGAGAAAAAATTTTGTTGAAGAACTCCGCTGGCGCGGAATGCTGGCACAGATGATGCCAGGAACGGAAGAACTATTACAGAAAGAAATGGTGACGGCCTATCTGGGTACCGACCCTACGGCCGACTCCCTACATATTGGTCACCTCTGCGGTATCATGATGCTGCGCCACCTGCAGCGCTGCGGACACAGACCCGTCATCCTCGTCGGTGGTGCTACGGGCATGATTGGCGATCCCTCAGGAAAGAGCCAGGAGCGCAACCTGCTCAACGACGAGACACTGCGCCACAATCAGGAGTGCATCAAGGCACAGGTGGCTAAGTTCCTCGATTTCGAGGCAGAAGGCCCCAATGCAGCCCTGATGGTGAACAACTACGACTGGATGAAGGACTTCACGTTCCTCGACTTTGCACGTGAGGTGGGCAAGCATATCACCGTGAACTACATGATGGCCAAGGAGAGCGTGCAGCAGCGCCTGAACGGTACGGCTCGCGACGGACTCAGCTTCACCGAGTTCACCTACCAGCTCTTGCAGGGCTATGACTTCCTCTACCTCTACCAGCACTACGGCGTGAAACTGCAGCTGGGCGGCAACGACCAGTGGGGCAACATGACCACCGGTACGGAGCTCATCCGCCGCACCCTGGGCAATGAGGTGGAGACCTTCGCCCTCACCTGTCCGCTCATCACCAAGAGCGACGGCAAGAAGTTCGGCAAGACCGAGAGCGGCAATATCTGGCTCGACCCCAAGCGCACGACGCCCTACCGCTTCTATCAGTTCTGGCTGAACGTCAGCGACGACGATGCCGAGCGCTACATCAAGATCTTCACATCACTCGAGAAAGACGTCATCGACGCTCTTGTCGAGGAGCACAAGCAGGATCCCGGCCGCCGCGTGCTGCAGAAGCGCCTGGCCGAGGAGGTCACCATCATGGTGCACTCGCAGGAAGCCCTCGATATGGCTATCGAAGCCTCAAACATCCTCTTTGGCAAGGCCACAAAGGAAGCACTGGAAAAGCTCGACGAGCAGACATTCCTCGATGTCTTCGACGGTGTGCCGCAGTTTGCCATTGCGAAGGATCAGCTGGGTCAGGTGGCCAGTGAGCTCTTCACACAGACCGCCAACGTCTTCAGCAGCAAGCGCGAGATTCGTGAGTTCCTCAAGAGCGGTGCCCTCAGCCTCAACAAGGAGAAACTGAGCGACGACCGCCCCATCACCGCCGACGACCTCATCGACGGCAAGTACCTGCTGGTGCAGCGTGGCAAGAAGAACTATTACCTCGTCACAGTGGGATAGCACTTATCATTGAACTATTGAACGCACATTAATAAAACATTACGTTATGGCTGAACAATTGGAAGTGAAAGAGCTCGACCAGGTGGTCGTGCGCTTTTCTGGTGACTCCGGCGACGGAATGCAACTTGCCGGAAACATTTTCTCTACTGTCAGTGCTACTGTCGGTAACGGCATCTCAACCTTCCCCGACTATCCTGCTGACATTCGCGCCCCGCAAGGCTCACTGACTGGTGTGTCGGGATTTCAGGTGCACATTGGCTCCGGCAAGGTGTACACTCCCGGTGATCTCTGCGACGTGCTCGTGGCTATGAATGCGGCTGCGCTGAAGACTCAGTATCGCTATGCCAAGCCTCAGGCCACCATCATCATCGACACCGACTCATTCGGACCGAAGGACCTGGAGAAGGCTCAGTTCAAGACTGCCGACTACCTCGGTGAGATGGAAATCGACCCTGACCGCGTCGTGGCTTGCCCGATGACACAGATGGTGAAGGACTGCCTGAAGGATTCGGGTATGGACAACAAGGCTATGCTCAAGTGCCGCAACATGTTTGCACTGGGCTTGGTGTGCTGGCTCTTCAACCGCGACCTGGAGCTGGTGAACAATTTCCTCCGCGAGAAATTCGCCAAGAAACCTGCTATTGCTGAAGCCAACATCCAGGTGATACAGGCCGGCTATGACTATGGTCACAACACCCACGCTTCGGTGCCCGCCACCTATCGCATTGAGTCTAGAGAGAAAGTGCCCGGACGCTATATGGACATCACCGGCAACAAAGCCACTTCCTATGGTCTTATCGCTGCTGCCGAGAAGGCAGGGCTGCGGCTGTTCCTGGGCTCTTATCCCATCACCCCAGCCACCGATATCCTCCACGAACTGTCGAAGCACAAGTCATGCGGAGTCATCACCGTGCAGTGCGAGGATGAGATCAGCGGTGCAGCATCAGCCATCGGAGCTTCCTTCGCTGGAGCGCTTGCTGCCACCAGCACTTCCGGCCCGGGTATCTGTCTGAAGAGCGAGGCTATGAACCTTGCCGTCATCGACGAGCTGCCATTGGTCGTGATCGACGTACAGCGCGGAGGACCCTCCACAGGACTGCCCACCAAGAGCGAACAGACCGATCTGCTGCAGGCCCTCTATGGACGCAACGGCGAGAGCCCCATGCCTGTCATAGCTGCCACTAGTCCCACTGACTGCTTCTATGCAGCCTACGACGCTGCCCGCATAGCACTTGAGCATCTCACGCCCGTCGTCCTGCTCACCGATGCTTTCGTCGCCAATGGATCCGGAGCCTTCAAGCTGCCTGCCAGCATGGACGAGCTGCCCGATATCCATCCGCATTATGTCACTCCGGAGTTGAAAGGCCACTACACCCCTTACTTCCGCGATGAGGAGACGAAGGTGCGCTACTGGGCTATCCCGGGACAGGAGGGCTACACCCATATCCTGGGAGGACTGGAGAAGGACGGACGCACAGGAGCTATCAGTACTGATCCTGAGAATCACGACTTCATGTGCCGTGAGCGCGCAGAGAAAGTGGCACGCATACCTGTGCCCGACCTTGAGGTGGAGGGCGACGCTCGTGCCGACCTGCTCATCGTGGGCTTCGGCTCGACCTATGGCCATCTCTACAGCGCTATGCAGGAGCTGAGGAAGAAAGGCCACCGCGTGGCTCTCGCTCAGTTCCGCTATATCAACCCGCTGCCCAAGAATACCGCCCGCGTGCTGCGTAAGTACAAGAATGTGGTGGTGGCCGAGCAGAACCTGGGTCAGCTGGCTGCCTACCTCCGTTCTAAGGTCGACGAATTCGTGCCCTATCAGTTCAATCAGGTGAAGGGTCAGCCTTTCGTCGTCAGCGAGCTCGTGGAAGCCTTCGAGGAGATCCTTGAACCCAGGCGCACTCATATTGCTGAAGTTAACTTATCGTTTGGCGAATAAACAGATGACAACAATGGAATATACATTCAATGATTATAAGAAGGGACAGCCCCGCTGGTGTCCGGGCTGCGGCGACCACTTCTTCCTCGCTTCCCTCCATAAGGCTATGGCCGAGACAGGCGTGGCTCCTCATGAGATGGCCGTCATATCAGGTATCGGATGCTCTAGCCGACTGCCCTACTACGTGAACACCTACGCCATGCAGACCATCCACGGACGTGCAGCAGCCATAGCCACAGGTGCTAAGGTGGCCAACCCCAAACTCTGCGTCTGGCAGATCTCGGGCGACGGCGACGGCCTGGCCATCGGCGGCAACCACTTCATCCATGCTATGCGTCGCAACATCGACCTCAACATGGTGCTGCTCAACAACCGCATCTACGGTCTCACCAAGGGACAGTACTCGCCTACCTCGCCGCGAGGCTTCGTGTCGAAGTCGAGTCCTTATGGAACGGTGGAAGATCCCTTCCGTCCTGCTGAGCTCTGCTTCGGTGCCCGCGGACGTTTCTTTGCCCGTTGCGTGGCTACCGATGCCAAGGGCAGCATCGAGGTGCTGAAAGCTGCTTATCTGCATAAAGGTGCCAGCGTCACTGAGGTGCTGCAGAACTGCGTCATCTTCAACGACCACTGTCATGATATCGTATATAATAATGAGGGACGCCGCAAGAACGCCATCTACGTACGTCACGGCGAGAAGCTCATCTTCGGCGAAAACAACGAGTTTGGACTCGTGCAGCAGGGATTCGGACTGAAGGTGGTGGAGATAGGTAAGGACGGCTATACCATCGACGATGTGCTCGTGCATGATGCACACTGCGAGGACAACACCCTCCAGCTGAAGCTCGCTATGATGAGTCCTGAGGATGGCTTCCCCATTGCTCTCGGCGTTATCCGCGATGTTGAGGCTCCCACCTACGATCAGGCCGTTCACGAACAGCTGGCGCAAGTCTCGGCACAGAAGAAGTACCACAACTTCATGGAGCTGCTTGAGACGAACGACACCTGGGAAGTGAAATAAGCAGTAAGCTACAACCTTATCCCTCCACAAGGAATCATGGCAAGAAAGCTGCGAACCGTAGAGATGGAACGGCTGACGGTGGAGGAATTTCACCAAGCCGAGAAGATGCCGCTGACGGTGGTGCTCGACGATGTCCGTTCGATGCACAACGTGGGATCGGTACTACGCACGGCTGATGCCTTCCGTGTGGAGGAGGTGGTGTTGTGCGGCATCACAGGCGCCCCTCCTCACCCCGAGATCCATAAGACGGCACTAGGTGCTGAGGACAGTGTGGCGTGGTATCATTGCCCATCGGCTCTTGAAACGGTGGAGGCACTGAAAGCTCAGGATGTGGTGGTGATGAGTGTGGAGCAGGCCGAAGGCTCGACCCTGCTGCCCGATTTCCAGCCTGAGCGTGGCCGCCGCTATGCGATCGTGCTGGGCAACGAGGTGAAGGGTGTGCATCAGGAGGTGATTGACGCCAGCGACGGTTGTCTGGAGATACCACAAAGGGGCACGAAGCACTCGCTGAATGTCTCTGTCACGGCCGGCATCGTCGTTTGGCATTTCGCCCGTCATCTATTGCTATAGCCAGAATCATTCACTCAAATAATCAATTTACGACAATGAAAAAGCTTTTCTGTTTTGCTATCGCAGCTATGACGCTAGTAGCATGTGGCAACAAGACTGCCACAAACAATGAGCCGGAAGGCGACAACGATGCAGTAGAAGAGACTGTGCAGGAAGCCGAGGAGACTACCACGAAGGACAAATCCGGACGCGACGGCTACAAGTTTCAGACATCGTTCAGGAAGAATGACGACGGCCAGTGTGATGCGCTGATCCTCAACTGTAAGTCGGGCGACAAGAGTCAGGAGTTCGTCTGTGAGTTCAACTGGCCTAAGAGTGAGGAGTTTCTTGGTGATGCTGGAGATCTGTCGGAGGTAGACATCAATTTCGACGGCACACCCGATGTGCTGGTCAGCCTGGGCGAATTTGGCATCGACCCTTCAAGCTCTCTTTGCTTCTATGCGGCTTTCGTTTGGAACGACGACAAACAATGCTTTGAGCAGGTCGACGAGATCAACGATATCGCTAATATTGATGTCTTTGAGGAATTTGAATCCATTGAAAGCAACTATCAAGGTGTTGACGGAGCTACTATCTGGGAACAATACAAATGGAAAGACGGCAAACTGGTGATGACCGACAGCCGCCGTGTAGAGCTAAACGAGTAAGACGAATAAGACTCACAAAAAAAGGCGCTCAACTCAATGAGCGTCTTTTTTGTTTGCTTCATCCAGAGGTTTATTCCTCAGGTGAGAAGTCGTCCTTGGTCACTCCGCAGATGGGGCACACCCAGTCGGCTGGAATGTCTTCAAAGGCAGTGCCTGCAGCGATGCCGCTGTCAGGATCGCCCACTTCGGGATCGTAGACGTATCCGCATACGTCGCATACATACTTCTTCATTTGTCCGATTCGTTTTTGGGGGTTAATATTCGGTTGATTCTCTCTACGATAACTTCAGGCATGATGCCGTTAAGACAAGCGTAATCGCCGCGGTGGCAGCTCTTCTGCCCATAGATGCTGCAGGGCCGGCAGTCGAGGTCGAGCCCGATGGCATTGTCGGCCGGCTGTCGCCACCCCATGAAGCCGGCATGCGGATGAGTGGCTCCCCAAACGGAGACGACGGGCGTAGCAGTGAGCGAGGCGAGGTGCATATTGGCTGAATCCATCGACAGCATGACGTCGAGGTGGCTCATGAGGATGAGCTCCTGATGCATGGTCTCGAGACAGCGTGCTACGTCGACACACTGGGGCATCAGCTGTACCCACTGATGGAAGAGCCGCTCCTCCTGTCGCCCTCTTCCGAAGAGGAAGATGCGTGCATGAGGATGCTGCGCGATGAGTTGCGCGATGACCTGCTGCATCTTGTCGACGGGGTAGACCTTACCCTTGTGGGCAGCCAGGGGAGCTACGCCTATCCAGTATTCCCACGACCGCTTAGGACCAATGCAGGCCGGCAGCATGTTGAGGTTGCCGCCTTCAGCAGGAAAGAGCGAATGGAACGACAGATCGCTGATGGGGAATCCCAGTCGGCTGAACACGTCGAGATAGTTGTCGAAGGAAGTGGGCAGCGGCTTGCTGTTCTTAGCATGGTGAGCCACAAGCTTCCGTCGCTGTTTGCGGTGCTTATTGATATGTTCCACGCGGAAGCGCCCCATGTTGAAACGCATGCGCAGATACTCCGAGCGAAGCACATTATGCAGGTCAGCCACATGGGTGAACTGCTTGGCCACCAGTCGGCGGTAGAGCGAGTTGAGTCCTTTCACCCCGTGGTACTCACCCTTGATGTCTGCCTCCATGAAGCTGATATTAGGTGCGAGGTCTTCGAACAGCGATCTGGCGTTAGCCCGACTGAGAATGGTGATGCGCACATCAGGATACTGCATAGCAAGCGAGTAGACCACGGGTACAATCATGGCCACGTCGCCCAGGGCGGAAAAGCGTATGACGAGGATGTGCTGACGTTTCACCTCTTCTTATTATAAAGAACGGGATTGGTGGAGGGGTCGTTGTACATCTTCATCTGCCGGTATACCTTCATATACTTGCGTCCCTGCTCGATATCCTCCAGGAGCTGGTCGATGGCAGTGGAGAGGTCTACCTGCTGCTCGAGGAGCACGTTGAGCTTGGCCTGGCATTTGGCCCGATGCTCTTCGGAGGCATCCTGCCGCTCCACTTGTTCACGCATGTGGTAGATCTTCAGGGCGAGGATCGACAGGCGGTCGACGGCCCAAGCGGGACTCTCAGTGTTGAGGCGCGCGTCGGGCAGGGGCGTCACGTTGCTGTATGTCTGGCGGAAGTAGGAGTCGATGTCCTCCACCAAGTCTGTGCGATCCTGATTTGAGCGGTCGATGCGCCGTTTCATGGAGAGAGCGTCCTGCGGATTGATGTGAGGGTCGCGGATGATGTCCTCGAGGTGCCACTGCACAGTGTCGATCCAGCACTTCAGGTAGAGGCTGTACTCGATGGAGTCGCGATCATAGGGGTTGCGGATGGTGGTGTCGACATTGTCCGTCAGATGATAGTCATTGATGGCCTGTCGGAAGATTTTGTTGGCTTGTTCAGTAAAACTCATTATGATATATGGTGTGTAGGGTTATGCATCTTTCTGTCGTGTTCCCATGCGGGCCTCGACGACGTTGACAACGTAGTCGCCCAGCTTCTCGCACTCGTTGATGAGATCCATGTAGACAGTACCCTCGGCGTAGGTGTACTCGTGATTGTTGATGTCGACGATGTTCTGTGCCTTGAGCTGGTTGCGGTAGTTGTTGATCTCGTTCTCGATGTTGAACGTGCGGTTCACGTCGAAGCTCTCCTTGCGGCCGCCCATGAGCTGGTTCATCTGCGTGAGTGAGTTGTCGGTGAGCGACATCATCTGATAGATGTGGTCGTACTGCTTCTCAGTGAAGTGATCCTGCTTCTGCGTGTACTTGCGGTTGATGGTGCGAGCCATGTTGAAGCAGGCATCGCCAATCGACTCCAGCTCGCTGATCTCACGGAGCATAGCGCGTATCTTGGCTTTCGTCTCGTCGCTGAGATGGGCGTCGGACACCTGCTCCAGGTATTTGGCTATCTCCAGCTCCATGTTGTCGGAGATGCCCTCATACTTCTCTATGCGCGAGTAAAGCTTGTTGAAGGCTTGGTCGTCCTGTTTCTTACCAGTGATTGACGATGACTCGCTGAGCAGCTCCTGCACCATTCCGAACATACGCTGCATACGTTCGCTGAACGACTGTATCTCCTTCTGAGCCTCAAGCACCGAGAGCTCGGGGGTCTTCATGAAGCCGGCAGTAATGAAGTGCAGGCGGAAATCCTCCTCCTCCTCAGTCTTCTTCGACTTGATGACCCAGCACACGAACTTCTCAATCTGCGGAATGAACCAGATGAGGATGCTGGCATTGATGACGTTGAAGCCCGTGTGGAAGGCTGCCAGCGTGAATGTCAGCTTCGACTGTATATTGGCTTCAGCCTGTCCCATCACGTTGTCGACAACATATATCACACCGTCGATGAACCAGCGGAACACGATCAGTATCCAGATCACGCCGAACACGTTGAAGAACATGTGGGCCAAAGCGGCTCGACGGGCCTGTGTGTTAGCCGAGAGTGCTGCGAGGTTCGAGGTGATCGTGGTGCCGATGTTCTCGCCCAGCACCAGTGCGATACCCTGATAGATAGGCATAGCGCCACTGCCGCAGAGCAGCATGGTGATGGCCATCACTGCCGCCGACGACTGCACGCAGAATGTCAGCACACCGCCGAGGAACAGGAAGATCAGCGTGGTCCAGAACGAGTCGGGATCAAACGACTGGAAGAAACTCAGCACCGTAGGATTATGTCCCAGGTCCATTTCGTTTCCTGTCATACGCAGCGTGGTGAGTCCCAGGAGCAGCAGTCCCAAGCCAAAGAGGAAGTCGCCGATGTAGCGGTGCTTCTTCATATAGATGAGAATGATGCCCACAAAGAAGCCTACGTAGCTGACGATGCTGATGTCGAACGACGCTCCCAGGGCCATGATCCAGGCAGTGAGCGTGGTGCCTATGTTGGCACCCATGATGACCGAGATGGCCTGTGCCAGCGTGAGCAAGCCTGCGTTGACAAACGAGACGGTCATCACCGTAGTGGCCGTCGATGACTGTACTGATGCCGTGACGACAGTACCCGTCAACATACCAGTGAAGCGGTTGGTGGTCATAGCTCCGAGTACGTGGCGCAGCTGTGGACCGGCCATCTTCTGCAGAGCGTCGCTCATTGACTTCATACCGAACATCAATAGGGCGAGGGAACCAAGGAGTTTAAAGATAATTAACATCAGGTGAATTTAGATTTATGATTTGCTTTCTGATTTGGGTGCAAAGATACGAAAAAAAACTCAATATCGGAAAGAAAAAACAGATTTTCTTCCCGACATTGAAATCAATATTTAAAGGATGAGCCTCCCAGGAACTCGCGGAGCAGTGATGTGGGGGGTATATGAGCTTCTGGAATGGGCTTGATATAGTGCAGGAATTTCAGCAGCCGGTAGGCCTCAGCATACTCCACGCAGTTCTCGGGCACCAGCTCCAGCAGTGGCTCAGCCTGTCCCTTGATGACTGCCAGCTCAAAGAGCATGGCCGTGTTGAACATAGCGTCGGCATGCTCCTGATAGGGGAAGATCCAGCGGTTCTCGCCTTTTCTCACCGATGGCCATCGACGGATGGTGTCGACGGCAGAGACCGAGCGATATTTATGGTCGCGAATGATGCGTCGCAGCAGTCGGTTGTCGGTGTTGGGCACGTAGTTGTGGTTGTCGAGCAGCAGGGTGGTCAGCGCCGAGGCATAGACACGATAGATGTACTCCGGCAGGATCTGGGACGTCAGCTCAGGATTCAGGGCGTGAATGCCTTCGATCACGAGCACACCGTCATCTGGCAGCCGCAGCTTCTTGCCGCTCTTCATGCTGCGTCCTGTGGGGAAGTCATAGCGTGGCAGCTCTATCTCCTCGCCCCGGAAGAGGGCGTTGAGCTGCTCGTTGAAGAGCTCGAGGTTCAGGGCATGCAGGTGCTCGAAGTCGTAGTCGCCCGACTCATCGCGCGGGGTGAGCTCACGGTCAATGAAGTAGTCGTCGAGCGAGATGTTGACGGGTCTGATACTATTCACGGCCAGTTGCACGCTCAGACGCTTGCAGGTGGTGGTCTTTCCGCTTGACGAAGGACCGGCTATGAGCACCAGACGAGTGCCTCGCCTGCGGGCGATATCGTCGGCTATCTGTGCGATTTTCTTCTCCTGCAGGGCTTCGCTTACCTGTATCAGCTGCGAGGAGTAGCCCTTGCTGATGGCATCATTGAGATCGCCCACGGTGCGCAGCTGCAGGATGTTCTGCCAGCGGTGATGCTCCTTGAAGATGCCGAACATCCTGTCCTGCATCACCATCTCGCCCAGCTCACTGGGGTGCTCGCTGGAGGGCAGCCGCAGCAGCAGTCCGTCATTGAACTTCTCCAGTCCGAAGAGGTAGAGCTGGCTGGTGTTGGTCAGCATAGCGCCATAATAGTAGTCCTTGTAGCCGTCGAGATTGTAGTAGGTGGTATAGAGGGCTCCCTGACTCTGCAGCAGCTTCACTTTCGACATCGAGCCACTTTCTGTGAACATGCGGATGGCCTCCTCAGTGGTGGTCTCGTGGCGATGGATGGGCAGCGCAGCATCGATGATCTCCTGCATGCGATGCCGCAGCAGTCCTGCGTCCTCGAGCGTCACGGGACGATTGAGCTGCAGGTCGACGTAATAGCCGTTGCTGACAGGCACGTCGATTGACACACGGCAGTCCTTCCACAGCTCGTGGGCAGCCTTGCACAGCACAAAGAACAGCGAGCGGGTGTAGGTACGCATGCCGCTGGCCGACGTGATGTCGAGATATTCCACGTCCTTCTGCTTGTAGACCTTGAAGTGCAGGCCTTCCACCTTGTTATTCACTCGAGCGATGACAGGCGGGTTCTTCATCTCCAACCCCAGCAGCCCGTAGATTTCCTCCAGCGAGCTGCCCATAGGCACCTCCACTGTCTGACCGTTGTTCTTGCAGCGTATTTCAATGGTCGTTTCCATGTTCGTCGCTTTTAATGTTAGTCGTAATATGCTGCAAAGATAGCGATTTTTAGCCTTTCTGCCAAGCATGAACGAAAAAAAATTCCCTTTTTTGCCGTTTTTTAGCAAAAAAGTGCTAACTTTGCCCATTGAATAGAAACCTTGCTGAAAAAGATGGAAGAACAAGACATCATCGGACTACCTGAGAATCCTGTTGACTACAACGACGACAACATACGCACCCTCAGTGGTACGGAGCACATCCGGCTGCGTCCTGGCATGTATATCGGGCGCCTGGGCGACGGCTCACTGGCCGAAGACGGCATTTATGTGCTGCTGAAGGAAGTCATCGACAACTCTATCGACGAATTCAAGATGAAGGCGGGCGACCGCATCGAGGTCAACGTCGACGACAGCCTGCGTGTGTCGGTGCGCGACTATGGTCGCGGCATACCCCAGGGAAAGTTGATCGAGGCCGTCAGCGTGCTCAATACGGGCGGCAAATACGACTCGAAGGCCTTCAAGAAGTCGATTGGACTGAATGGTGTGGGCGTGAAGGCCGTCAATGCGCTGAGCTCCCACTTTGAGGTGCACTCCTATCGCGAAGGAAAGGTCAGGAAAGCCGTCTTCGAATGTGGCAAGCTGGTCAGCGACATTACCGAGGCCAGCAACGACGAGAACGGCACCTACATCTTCTTCGAGCCCGATGCCTCGCTCTTCCAGAACTATCAGTTCCACGACGAGATCGTGGAGACCATGCTGCGCAACTATACCTACCTGAATACTGGTCTGGCCATCATGTACAACGGGCGCCGCATCCTTTCGCGACGCGGCTTGGAGGACCTGCTGAAGGACCGCATGAGCGCCGATGCCCTCTATCCCATCATCCATCTGCAGGGCGACGACATCGAGATAGCCTTCACCCATGCCAATCAATATGGCGAGGAGTACTACTCCTTCGTCAATGGACAGCACACCACGCAGGGCGGCACCCACCAGAGTGCCTTCAAGGAGCACATCGCCAAGACCATCAAGGAGTTTTTCCAGAAGAATTTCGAGTATGGAGATATCCGCACGGGTAT
>JAEEGF010462338.1_pt1 | contig 19847 bp, 13 predicted proteins | sample 9134171 | NCBI WGS metagenome assembly JAEEGF01 (sample SAMN16246542, study PRJNA631951) | gut metagenome | biome: gut microbiome; feature: rumen; material: AP-attached | host: Bos | place: Iran: Karaj | collected 2018-10
AAAGAACACAATCACCAACAGGGCGCCGAAGAAGATATACACGGCGCGCTTGCTCTCGGGAGCGATTTTTTTGTCAAGGGTGGTGGCATTGCTGCCGTAGATGTACTCTCGCTGGGCCGGGTCGGCAATCTTTTTCTGGAACTCGGGATCCTTGTCCAGGTCTTTACCACGCTTATAGGAAGCAATCGAGGCGACTATGATTCCCAGCAGACAGGCGGGAATGGTCACCATCAGCACCTGTGGGATGGTAACATTATAGCCGTTAGAGCCCGATATGGTGATAAATGCCACGACAGCAGCAGCGATGGGCGAACAGGTGATACCGATCTGTGACGCGATACTTGCGATACCGCAAGGGCGCTCTGGACGAATGCCTTTCTTGATGGCGATGTCGCAGATGATAGGCATCAGCGTATAAACAACGTGACCCGTACCAACGAGCACCGTCAGGAAGAAGGTGCACAGCGGAGCCAGGAAGGTGATGCGGTCGGGATGCTTGCGCAGCATCTTCTCTGCCAACTGGATGAGCCAGTCCATACCGCCCGAGGCCTGCATGATACCAGCGCAGGTGACGGCGGCGATGATAATGTAAATCACGTCGGTAGGCGGATTACCCGGTTTCATACCGAAGCCAAACACAAGGATAGCCAAGCCGATGCCCGAAATGGCACCTAGGGCAAGGCTACCGTATCGCGAGCCGAGCCACAATGCGCCCAGCACGATACAGAGTTGAATGATCATAATTAATGACATGTCGTTTTGTTTTTTAGTTGCTAGTTGCTAGTCTCTAGCTGTATGGTTTATAATTAATAGCGAATGGAAACTTGAACAAACACGGTGCTGTAGTCGGGTTTGGCAAGTGCGCGGTCGTGGGTGAAGCAATACTCGGTCTGCACTTCAAGGTACTTGCAGAAGCGGTAGTTAAGACCCACCTCATAGTTGGTCTTGGCCGCCACGCTCGAAGCAGTGGGGCGGTACAGGTCATAGCGCGCCTTGGCCATCAGTTTGTCCTTTACCACCGGCACGATGGCGAGGGCATATATACCATCGCTCTTGTCGTTGGCAACCTCGTTACCGTTCTTGTCGGTATAGGTTTTGATGGTGAGGTCGTTGGCATCAGCAGCCTTCTGGTAGGTAGTGGCGAAGCCGCGACCTGTCGAGTGGATATACTCGGTGCGCAACTGCAGGTCGCCTTTCTTATACTCGGCGCTGAAAGCATAGCGATGCTGGCGCAGGCTCACGGTCTGGCCGCCTCCCTTACGGGCGAAGGAACCCTCCCACCCGAAGGCACCGATACGCATGCCTGCGATGGGCATAACCCAAGCGCCGCCGATGATGTCCTTGCGCTCATCCACGTCCTTGACATTGATGCCCTGGCCGTTGAATACGCCCACCTGGTAGTGCAACAGGTTACGTCCGCTGCTGGTCTTGAGGAAATCGCCCTGGAACTGCAGACCGATGTCACGGCCATTGCTTGCATGCATACCCGTACGGTCGCTGAAGCCAGCCAACTTGCTGACGGGCTGCGAATAACCCATGAAGCCCTGGTCAATGGGATTCATCGGGTTCTCGTAGGTGAACGGGCGTTTGAACTGACCAAATTTCACGCGGAAGAACTCCAGTTTCTGCCATTCCATGAAGTAGTCCACCAGCCTGGGGCTACTGCCCAGTGTTGTGGGATTGCCGTTGATTTGGCCCTGGATTTTATAATAGAAATCATCTAGGATACGGCCCTCGATTGATGCCCTGACGAGCCTCAAGTCAAACGAGTTGCTGTTACCGCTATCCTGGAATGTGGCTTGATAAGAGGCCATGGCGAATCCGCTGAATTTGGGCGGTGTAAAAAGCTGTTTCTTGCCACTCTGCTCCTGTGCCAGCATGGGCAACAGTATAATGGATGCAAGGAGCGTAATAAAAAGTCGTTTTGTCATCATGTTAATGAGTTTTTTAAGGGTTAATTTTCATTTCGGCACAAATATAGCCATTTTCTTTAAAAACATCACCATAATCCGTTGTTTTTTCCTAAGAATCCTTAGTTTTTTAAATATTAAGGTTGAATTGCCCATGTTTTCTGCATCTTATTTCGTTGTGTCAATAAATTGTAATTACCTTTGCAATGACATAACTTAATAGTTGGAAGATATGGAACATTTAATGCGAAATATAATCAAGGTTGTCTTGACTCTGCTTCTTTTCATGGCTGTGAGTGGAGCTCAGATGGGACAGGCTCAGACGATACGTGACAAGAACAACTCGATGATAGCCAGAATCGAAAGTGACGGCACTGTGAGGAACAGCAGCAATTCTTACGTTGCCCGCATCGGCAGCAATGGCGACATCCGTGACAGCAGCAATAGGCTGGTTGGAACCGTTAGCAGCAACGGAACCGTGCGTGACAACAATAATTCCTTTATCGGCAAAATCGAGAGCGATGGCACCGTGCGCAACCGCAACAATTCCTATATGGGACGAATCTATCAAGACGGCACTGTCAGGGACAGCAGCAATAGTACCATTGGCTACGCAAAGGATGTTCCCGTGCAATATGCTGCCATCTATTTCTTTTTTGACCTCATCACAGCAAGATGATGTTAAGCCTTGGAGCACTTTATCCCATGGTGCTTGAAATGATGGTTTTCTGTAGGGTTAGAAATTTTGAGCAATTTTTATTTGCTGGATGAAAGGTTTGTGTGTATATTTGCAAATATTCTTAATTAGTTTTCATTTTTAACATTAACAACCATCTCAATTATGAAGAAAATTGCTCTTTTATTATTTGCTGCTGTCTTGTCGATGGCGGTAAACGCACACCAGGTGCAAACCGTGCAATTGCCCAAGCCTGCCCAAGGCAAGGCACATCCCACCTTCAATGCACCTCGTGCCGAATTCTCCCCCTCATTGAGGGCGGGCACCCCTAAACTCACCGATGCAGCCGTGACACCTCCCGCCACGCTCGAAACCCAGCGCTATCGCTTGAATGCCTATATCTTTGACGGCTCAAGTTGGGAAGTGGTGGACCGCATGTTGCAGATTGGTATTGACGGTAGCGACGTCTACTTGCAGGGCTTCAGCGTCTATATGCCCGAGGCTTGGATTAAGGGAACGCTAAATGAAGACTTCACTCAAGTCACCTTCCCCTCTCAGTACTTCGGCAGCCTGTACGGCAACGACCTCTATTTCTACCCGGTGTCGCCAACAGAAGATGGATATGTGCCTATCGATGCTGTGTTCAACTTCGATGAGCGTGCTGATGTCTTTTTCCTGGACCAGGAGCAGGTATGTTACATCCTTGAGAATGCCTATGCCGACCATGTGGGTTGGTACTATATGTATGACAGTGAGATGTCCATCACGCCTGATGCCAATACCGTTGAGGTACCCGAAGGTCTGGAGACCCAGCCTTATTTGCTGACAGGTTTCTACATGGGCTACTATGAGGACATCGGTGAATGGTTCGAAGGCGAGCCTCTGATGCTTGTTGCCCAAGTGGGCTTTGATGGCGACGACATCTATGTGCAGGGTCTGTGCTCTTATCTGCCCAAAGCGTGGGTAAAAGGTCATCGCGAGGGTGACAGCTATGTCTTTGACAATGGCCAGTACTTCGGTCCGTTCGTGTTCGGTGGCGAAGTTTATCCGCTTTACTTCATGGGTTGCACTCCCGAGACCAATGACGCCGAGCTGTTTACCTTGACGCCTGATCCCGAGACAGGAGCCCTTGTTCCTGAGCAGTGGTATGGCATCTGCGCCGACGCTGTGGAAGTGAATTGGTATGACTTGTTGGGTCACGTCATGCTCACGCCGATGGCTGACGAACCTGCTGTTCCCGCAGACCCCAGTGTGGCGTATTACGAGTACTATGATGAAGATGAATTTGGCTTCTTGGTTCTCGACATTCCCGTGACCGACGTTGATGGCAAACCCATGTTGATTGACAAGTTGGGCTATCAGCTCTTCTGCGACTATGGCGAGGGCGCCGAGCCTTACATCTTCTGGGCCGATATCTATGGTTTCGATGATGACCAGACAGTCATTCCCTATACCTTCAACGACGACATGAACTTCCTGGTGGGCGGTCAGTTGGTAGTGGTTTACTTTATTGGTCCTGACATCCAGCGCATCGGCGTTCAGAGCGTTTATGAGGGTGGAGGTGAAACCAACCTTTCAGAAATCGGATGGTATGACCTCAACACGACTTCAGTCACCTCAATTACAGCCGATGACAATAAAGCAGTTGAGTACTATAACCTGATGGGCCGTCGTGTCGATGCCGCCAAGCTAACGCCTGGCATCTATGTGACCAGCGATGGCCGCAAGATTCTTGTCAAGTGATTTGACTTAACAACGTGAAATATTTCAGCCCCTGTTGCAGTTCATGTAACAGGGGCTGATTGTGAAAGATTATTTGCTCCTGTCGGGAAGAATTCATAAATTTGCGGTCGATAAACCAATCTAGACATAGAATTTGAATATGAAAACCAGACAATTGCTGAAATGCTTGATGGTGTTGCTGCTCACTGTGGCAACCGTGATGCCTGCCACTGCACAATATGGCAGCCGTGGAGACAAGCGCTATCGTGACCGTTACAGCCGTGCCGACTCTTATGGCGACGTCGTTGAAGTGCGCCTGAACAATCCCGGTACCCTTGAGGAAAAGGTGCCCGCTGGCATGGTGGAAAAGGTGCGCCTGCTGCATATTGAGGGACCAATGGACTCTAAGGACTTTGAGTTCATCAAGAAACTGTGTAAGCGTTCGCGTTGTGTTGATAACCACGACCGCAAAGTCGATAACTACCTCGACTTGGAATTGGAGCGTGCACGCATCATGAGTGCCGGCACCAAAGGATTGTTTGGCAACAGTGGTGAACGCGATGTGCTGGGAGATGCCTTGGCTCATTGCAGTCACCTGCGCTCCATCGTGCTGCCCGAGCGCACCAAGCGCATCGGCAATGGCGCCCTGCGTGGATGCAGCGACCTTGAAGAGGTCATCATGCCGTCAACAGTGAGGACCATTGGCGATAATGCCTTCAGCAATTGCTATAAGTTGGAATATATCATGCTGAGTGAGGGACTGGAAAGCATCGGTGAAGAATGCTTTAGTTCTTGCTCTCGTTTGAAATCCATCACCCTGCCGCGCTCCCTCACCGAAATCGGCGACAAGGCCTTTCAGGAAACTGGCTTGCAGCGTGTGAACCTGCCTAGAGGACTGATGACGCTGGGCGCTGCAGCATTCGATGAAACGCCGCTCATCCTGCTCGACTTGCCCGCTTCAACCAAGATTGTGGACAACAATCTGGGTACGATGAAGAAACTGGAAGAAATCACTGTTGAGAACGGCAGCCGTTATTACACCTACGAGAACGGAGTGCTCTATGACAACACAGGACAAGTGCTGTTGTGCTGCCCAGCTGCACGCACGGGCTCTTTCGTCGTTCCCGATGGCGTGGAAGAAATTGCTTGGAACGCTTTTGCCTACTCGCAACTTTCTAGCGTCGATATCACCGACGGCGTGACAACAATCGGCTCGTCGGCTTTTTATAATTGCCCCCAGTTGCGCACTGTCAACATTCCTGGCAGTGTCAAGGAAATCGGCGGGGCGGCATTTTATGGCTGTAGCCATTTGCGGCAAGTGGATTTAGCTCAAGTCAGAAAGCTTGGCAAAAGGGCGTTCCAGGACTGCAAGGCTCTGGGAACGGTCATCGCCGAGAATTTAGGTGTTGTGCCCCAATCGGCCTTTGAGAGTTGCACGGCGCTCACTTCGGTCAAGTTGTCGTCTGATATCAACACTATCGGTGAACACGCCTTCAAGAATTGCAAGGCATTGTCCCATATTACCTTGCCCGCCATGCTGACAACCCTCAATAAGGAGGCCTTCGAGAACTGTGCATTGACTTCACTGGAGTTGCCTGGCTCCTTGGTAACCATCGGTGAGCGGGCGTTCAAGAACTGCAAGGGTTTGACAAGCGTTACCGTACCCGACGTTTGTGTCACGATTGATAAAGAGGCATTCCGCGAGTGCTCGTCATTGGCCGAGGTGAATCTTGGCAAGGGTTTGTGCTTCTTGGGTGACAACGCACTGCGTGAGACCGCCATCACCACACTCGTTATCCCCGAGACAGTGACCGAGATAGGCAAAAAGGTTGCCGAGAAGTGCAAGAGCCTGACACGCATCGAGTGCCATGCCGTGCTGCCGCCTAAGCTCAACGCTGTGAGCAACAACAAGGTAGAGTTGCATGTGCCTGCCGAATCGGTAAACGCCTATCGTAGCGCCAAGAACTGGAAAAACTTCAAAACGATTCTCCCTCTGGAGTGATTTCCAGGTAAAGGGTAGAGTCCGGCTATAGCGACTATAGTAAAGCAGGAAACAAGTCACCAGATGGATAATAACGCATCTTTTACCACGGCGTTGTTGAGGTGGTTTGCGCATTATGGGCGCGAACTGCCGTGGCGTGGCATCTGTGATGCTTATGGAATCTGGGTGAGCGAGGTTATCCTGCAACAGACGCGCATCGACCAGGGGACGGCCTACTGGCACCGTTTCATGCAACGGTTTCCCACGGTCGAGGTGTTAGCCAGCGCTAGTGAGGATGAGGTGCTGCGCCAGTGGCAAGGGCTGGGTTACTACAGCCGCGCCCGCAACATGCACGTCGCCGCGCGTCAGATTGTCGAGCAGGGCGGTTTCCCGCGCACCATCGAGGGTTTGCGTGCCTTGAAAGGAGTGGGGGACTATACTGCCGCAGCGGTGGGGTCGATGGCATTTAATCTGCCTGCCGCCGCCGTCGATGGCAACGTCTATCGGGTCCTCGCCCGTCACTATGGCATCGATGTGCCCATCAACACCACGCGTGGCAAGCATACCTTTGAGGAATTGGCCAATGAACTGTTGCCGCGTGACAAGGCATCAGATTTCAACCAGGCGATGATGGATTTTGGCGCCACGTGGTGCACACCGCGTTCACCGCGGTGCCTGGATTGCCCTGTTGCTGATACTTGTGATGCCCTGCGCACGGGTCGCGTTGACCAGTTGCCTGTTAAGGAAAAGAAACTGAAAGTGAGAGAACGCCGTTTCTCTTACGTCTATGTGCGCCATGACGGGATGACCGCCCTGCACCGCCGCCCCGCGGGAGATATCTGGCAAGGTCTATGGGAACCGTTGTTTATCGAGGACGCTCCGTTACCCGATTTGGGTTGTCCGTTAACCTTGGTAGCCAGCGGTGTAAAACATGTGCTCACCCACCGCGTCCTTCTGGCCGACTTCTATCTTGCAGAACCGTCATCACGTCCTGACTTACCCCCCGACTATATATGGATAAAAGAGCGGGAGATAGGCGACTACGCCCTCCCCCGCTTGGTGATAAAATTGATAGACCAACTTCAATAAACGCTGATATCAGTTTCCGGGAATCTCTTTGGGATTGATATCATAGAGGTAAGTCCTCAACTTTTCTCTCTGCTTGACGACATTGCCAACCTTTACTCCACGCATCAGGCTGAACAGGCAGGTGATGTGGTCGTAGGGCTCGCCTTTATACATCTGGCAATACTCCTGGTATTCCTTGTCACAAGCAGCGAGAACCGCACTGTCATTACCCTGCTGGTTGGGTGTCGGATAGACTGTGCGGATGGTTTCCTTCATGCGCTTGATAGGGCTGAAGTACTGTTGGGCAATTGTGCTGGAGCCATTCACGAGAAACTCTTGCTCAACTTCCAGATAATAGTCGATGGTCGTCGATGACGGCTCATCATTGCCACATGATGCCATAGTGCCTATAAGCAATAGCGAGAACACAAGTCCCCGCCACTGTTTAAAATGATGCTTCATGCCTCGTTATTTCTGATCGTTGCTGTTCTCGTCAACGGCTTCTTGTACATCATCGATGTCAGGATCGCCGGTTTTGGTCTCAAGCGCTTCTTTCATCAGACGGTCAATGTCGATTTTCTGGGCGGGAGCACGGTTGATGGCATTGGCTTCCAGGGCTTGGTCGATAAGGGTGGCAGCATCGGCGATAGAGAGCATGCCGTCGTTGTTGGCATCAAGGTTAGAAGCCATCAGAGTAGCAGGCTGATCGATGCCCAGCAGTGCGTTGATGCATCTGTCAACCATGGGGAAATAGCTGGCATTAGCAGCAAAACCCATAGCAACAACACAGAAGAGCAGTGTAAAGATTTTCTTCATAATAATATCCTTTCCTTTTTAGTAGTTTTACATTCGTTTGATTGTTGCAAAGATATTGCAATTCATCGATACATGCAAGTTTTTGTAGAGAAATATGCGATGCTTAACGTTTAATTCAAATAAAGTGAACTTTTTTATACTAGGTTTGCGCTTTTTTTTCGTAATTTTGCAAGTTAAACCAAATGAAACGATAGCTAAGGATATGGCAAAGACAAGCAAGAAAGCAGTTGTTGACTATGGTATGGTGCGTGTGGCAGCTGTTGTACCTCAGGTAAATGTCGCCGATGTTGACGGCAATGTGGCTCACATGATTGAGAGCATTGACGAGGCCGTCAAGGCTGGTGCCCACATCGTGGTCTTGCCCGAATTGTGTGTGACGGGATACACTTGTGCCGACCTGTTCGGCAATGAGTTGTTGCTCGACGCTGCCGAGCAGGCGTTGATTACCCTGAGTGACCATTACAAGGACACGCCGGTAATGACGGTAGTGGGTGCTCCCTTGCGCTGCAGTGGCCATTTGTTCAATTGTGCTGTGGTGCTCAATCACGGCGAGATGTGGGTGGTGCCCAAGACCTATATCCCCAACTACAAGGAGTTCTACGAGAAACGGTGGTTTACCACGAGTAATATCACCGCCATTGCCGGTAAGGACAGCATCACGGTGGGCGACGAAGAAGTGCCTTTCGGCACCCATCAGATTTTTGAGGCTGGACGTGCCCGCGTGGCAGTGGAAATCTGCGAGGACCTGTGGGTGCCTGCTCCGCCCAGCAGTATTGCAGCCATCAACGGTGCCAACGTCATCGTCAATCTGTCGGCAAGCAACGAACTCATCGGCAAGCACACTTATCTGATGGACCTGGTCAAGCACCAGAGTGCCCATTGCATTGCCGCCTATGTCTATGCCTCTTGTGGCTATGGCGAATCGACGACCGACCTTGTCTTTGGCGGCAACGCCGTTATTGCCGAGAATGGCAAGATGCTTGCCGAGGGGCAACGTTTCACGACTCGGGCCCAGATGTCCATAGCAGATATCGATATTGCCGCTCTCGAGAACGAACGCCGCATTAACGGCAGCTTTGCCGACAGCATGGTGCAGTTCGGCACTCCTTTTGAGCGCGTGCCTATGGTGGTAAACGGTCCGTTGGACTATGAGAAAATGGAATTGCTGCGCCCCGTGCGCCGCCTGCCTTTTGTGCCTGTCGAGGATGACCGTCTCACTGCCCGCTGCGAGGAAATCATTGCTATCCAGACCGAGGGCCTGATGCGTCGTTTGGACTTCACCGGCATCAAGACGATAGTCGTTGGTGTATCGGGAGGATTGGACTCGACGCTAGCCTTGTTGGTCGCTGTGCGGGCATTTGACCGCATGGGGCGTGACCGCAAGGACATCCACGCTATCACGATGCCGGGCTTCGGTACAACAGACCGCACTTACACCAATGCCTGTGAGATGGTCAAGTCGCTGGGCGTAACATTGCATGAAATCAGCATCGCTGCTGCTGTGACCCAGCACTTTAAGGACATCGGCCACGATGCCAACAACCACGACGTGACCTACGAGAACAGCCAGGCACGTGAGCGCACCCAAATCCTGATGGACTTCTCAAACAAGATTAACGGTCTCGTGCTCGGTACTGGCGACTTGTCGGAACTAGCATTGGGTTGGGCAACCTACAACGGCGACCACATGTCGATGTACAATGTCAACGTGAGCATTCCCAAGACGCTGGTTCGCCATCTGGTGCGCTGGTTCGCCTCATCGCTTGATGACGGTACTGAAAAAGGTAAGGCCATCCGTGCTACCCTGCTCGATGTGCTCGATACTCCCATCAGCCCGGAGTTGACGCCTGCTGCCAAAGACGGTACTATCTTGCAGGTGACCGAGGATATAGTGGGACCCTATGAGTTGCATGACTTCTTCCTGTTCAATATGCTGCGCTATGGCTTCACGCCAGTCAAACTCTACTTCTTGGCCCGTAAGGCCTTCAAGGGAGAGTATGACAATGTGACGATAAAAAAATGGCTGCGCACCTTCTGTAAACGCTTCTTCGGACAGCAGTTCAAGCGCTCGTGTCTGCCCGATGGCCCCAAGGTGGGTAGTGTCTCTCTGTCGCCACGTGGAGACTGGCGCATGCCCAGTGATGCCTCGTCAAGGCTGTGGCTGGCTCAGTGTGACGAATTGCCCGAGTGAAAATAACATCTTTTAAGTTTGACAGGACTACGGTGGCATCGGATTTGCAGTACAGGCGCTAAAACTGGTCAATGAATATCTCGAAAGGAACATACAACGTGTTGCGCAGTGTGGTAGTGACCGCACTGGTGGCTGTCGTTGCCCTCTTTGCACTGCTATATCTGTTGCTGCTGTTGCCTCCGGTACAGGAACGCTTGTGTCAAAAAGGTGAAAAAGCATTGAGCGAATTCCTGGAAACCGAGGTCAAGATAGGCTCTGTCTCGATAACACCTTTCAATCAGCTGGAACTCAATGATGTTTTAGTCAAAGACCAGCAGGGCGGCTCGTTGCTCGCTATCGATAAATTGGGGGCAGGCATCAGTCTCAAGGAACTGATAACTGACCACCGCATCGTTATCACCTATGGCGAAATCATCGGTCTGAACGGTCATGTGACACGCCCCGACAAAGATAGTCCCACCAATCTGCAGTTCATTATCGATGCCTTCAAACCCAAGGATGACAAGCCTCCTAAGCCGTTTGATGTGCAAGTGAAGACGGTGGTGATACGCCAATCGGCATTGGCCTATGATGTGCTTGACCAACCTCGCAAGCCTGGCCGTTTCGACCCCAACCATTTGGCAGTGAGTAACCTGCGTGCCGATTTGACGCTCCCGCAGCTCAAGAACAACGACTTTGATATCAGGGTGAAGCGCCTCTCATTTGATGAGGGCAGTGGATTGTCGCTCAAGCGCTTGTCCACCAATGTGCATATCACCGATAATGCTCTTGACGTCCAGGACATCAAGCTGCAGTTACCTAATAGCGATATACGCCTGGATGACCTGCATCTGGAGTATTCCTCGCTCAAGAACTTAGGGCAGGAACTGCGGCAGATGCCGTTGAGCATAAGCACCCCTGGCAGCACCATCACCCCGTCTGATTTGGCAGCCTTTGCTCCGGAACTTAAGAAATTCAATGAACCGTGGGACATCACGACAACTGTTGTACGTGACGGCTCACGCATAGAGGTGCCGGTTCTGAGCCTTCGCTCGGACGATGGAGGCCTCACGCTCAACGCCCGAGGCGGCATGACGCTACCCACCAGTGGCGGATACCGCTCGCTGGATTTGGACCGCATCAACCTGAACGCCTCGGCTGGCAAACTGTCTCAACTCACCAATCTCGTTCCCAAACTTTCGCCACAAGCCCGTGGTATCATCTCGCGCTGCGGTAACGTGAGCATCGACGGTGAGTTGCACAACCGCCCTAGCCAAACAACGTTTAACGGCAAGGTGGGAACCTCGCTGGGAAATGCCGACCTGAACGGCTCTTTGGCACAACAGGCTGGCACCAACCGTTTCACGGGCCATGTCAAGACCGAGGGCTTGAATCTGGGAAGCCTGCTGGACAAGCATGACTTGCTGGGACAGGTGGCCATTGATGCCCAGGTGGACGCATTAATGGCCGGCAATGACGTGTCGGGGCATCTGCAGGGACACATCCCATTTATCGACTTCAAGGGTGCACGCTACCACGACATTACCGCCGATGTGGACAAGCAGGGTAACGATTTTACAGGTATGCTCTTGATGAATGATGTCAATGGCCGCGTCAAGCTTGACGGCAAAGCAGTGCTCAATGGCGAGAACTCCAATTATGACATTAATGTGGAAACAAGCGGGCTGAATCTTGCCCGCTTGGGACTCACCGACAAATATCCCGATCACCGACTGGAAGCGACAGCTACAGCCTCGTTCTGGGGCAACTCGCCCGATAATGTGTCGGGCCACCTCGAAGTCAACGATTTCGCTTTTGTTAACAACGAGGGCAAGGGGTTGAAATTCAATCATCTGCAGGTCAATGCCGACAATAGTCCCGATGACAAAATCATCAGCATCGAGAGCGACCACTTGGATGGCTTTATTTCGGGTGAATATGACTTCAAGACAATTGTGCCCACGGTCAAGCACCTGTTGGCAGGCACCTTCCCGGAGTACTTTGGTGACTACGCCAATTATACCCACGATGGCTTGCCCAACAACTTGCGCCTGAATCTCGTCGTCAATCCCGACGAGACGCTGCATGAGATGCACAACCTGCCTTTCCGCCTGGCTTACCGCACCATTATCGAGGGTAACCTCAACGAGAGTGACAAGACATTTGATCTGGTGGTAGATGCCCCGTTGATTGTGCAGGGCAACAACAAGGTCATCGAGCAAACGCGCTTGTTGCTTGAGTTGGATAGCATCAACGATAGGGTCGTGATGAACCTGCAGTCGAGTTATCCTGCCAAGAAGGGCATGATAGACCTCAACTTTGATGCCAGTGGCCAGAACAACACCATTGATGCTAACCTGGCATGGCGCATGCCCCTCGAGCATGATTTCCATGGCAACCTCAACTTGACGGGATTGCTCAACCGCGGCACCGATGGCGGTCTCAAGGCCGATATTGACATCCACCCGTCGCAACTGGTATTTAACGATACTATCTGGGAAGTACAGAGGGGTCGTATCGGCATTGAAAACGGTGTAATTGAGGTGGAGAATCTTGCTGGCGGCCGCCACGACCAGTTCATCCATATCAACGGAACGGTATCGCATGACCCCGACGATGAACTGTGCCTCGAGATGAATGACTTGAATCTGGACTATATTTTTGAGACACTGGCTATCGACCATGTGGACTTCGGTGGCAGGGCGACCAGCAAGGTGTTTGCCAGAGACCTGCTGTCAGGAAATCCGCGCCTGTACACTCCTAGCCTGAACATCAAGAACATCTCTTATAACGGCTGCGTCATGGGCGACCTTGACATCGCTGTAAATTACGACAATGACACGCGCGGCATCATGGTTACAGGTGACATCAATCAGCCCAATGGGCGCAAGAGCCAGCTCGATGGTGGCATTTATGTCGCCGACGACTCGCTTTACATCGAGTTTGACACCGACCATGCCAATGTCGCCTTCCTGAAACCCTACATGGAGGCCTTTACCAGTGACGTGCAGGGCGAAATATCGGGCAAGGCTACCTTGTTCGGTAATTTCCACACCATCAACCTGAAGGGTGACGTAGTGGCCGACTCGCTGCGGTTCCTGATAGACTATGTGAACTGCTATTATACCGCTAGCAACGCACCCATACACATTGTTCCCGACTTTATCGAGTTCAAGAGCATCCCCATCCACGACCGTGATGGCCACGAGGCGAAATTGGGCGGATGGCTCAAGCATGACGCCTTCCACGACCCGGAATTCAAGTTTGCCATTACCGATGCCCGCAATTTCTTGAGCTACGATACCAACCCGACTATCAATCCCGATTGGTACGGCACTATCTACGGCAATGGCTCCTGCTTTGTTGAGGGCGGCCCAGGTATCGTCAACATCAGTGTCAACATGTCGTCGGCACCGCACAGCAAGTTCACACTGGTGATGAGCGATACCGAGCAAGCCGACAATTACGACTTCATTACCTTCCGTGACCGCAATGCGCCTGCCATCCAAGAATCTGAGCAGGAAATCGATTCGGTGGATTTGGTTCTCAGCCAGCTGAAGCAGCAGGTGAAACAGGAGGTGAACACCGAGCCGAGCGCCTATAATATCGACCTGCAAGGCGATATTACGCCCGATTTGGCGCTCACCGTGATAATGGACCCTGTCGGCGGCGACCGCATCAAGGCAACGGGCAGTGGTCACATGCGCCTCACCTATAACAACAATGGTGAGTTGGAAACTTACGGCAAATATACCCTTGACAAGGGTACCTATAATTTCACGTTGCAGGATGTTATCCTCAAGGACTTTACCATCCGCGACGGCAGCAGTATCAGTTTCCAGGGCGACCCCTATGCCGCCATACTTGACCTGGAGGCCCTCTACACGCTGAATGCCAACATCCGCGACTTGGACGAGTCCTTCGCTGAGGACCCCGACCTGAAACGTACCAGTGTGCCTGTTCTTGCCGTGCTGCGTGCCAAGGGTATAATCAGCCAACCTGACATATCCTTTGACTTGGAGTTCCCGTCACTCACCGCCGAGGCTCACAATAAGGTTAAGAGCATCATCAGTACCGATGAGATGATGAACCGCCAGATTATCTACCTGTTGGCACTCAACCGCTTCTATACACCTGAGTACATGGGAACCTCGGCTCACCAGAACGAGTTCCTCACTTCGGTGGCCTCATCGACCATCGCGGGTCAGTTGAGTAACATTCTGGGCAAGATGTCCGAGAACATCTCCATTGCGCCCAATGTGAGAACCAATAAGGGTGACTTCAGTGATGTTGAGGTCGATGTCGCCCTTTCCAGCCAATTGCTCAATAACCGCTTGTTGCTCAACGGCAACTTCGGATACAGGGACAATACTTACAACACGACCAACACCAATTTCATTGGTGACTTTGACCTGGAATACCTGCTCAACAGCAAGGGTTCTATCCGCTTGAAGGCCTATAACCACTTCAATGATCAGAACTACTACCTGCGCAACGCGTTGACGACCCAGGGCGTGGGTATCGTGTGGAAACACGACTTCGACAAGCCTAAGGCAAGGAAGAAAGAAAAACAACTCAATGTGCCGGGCTCCAAGGAGGACAGTGTGCCCCGCCGGATTCAATCACCTGAGCAGAACGGTGACACCAGTGTGCGTTACCCTGTTCCCATGGTCACGTTGCGTTCAGCCCATTCACCCTCAATCGACAGATGATGGTAAAGCGGTTTCTCATAGGGTTGCTGGTTGCACTTTGCAGCAGTGTGATGATATGTGCTGCACAGGAAAATGTTACTCTGGAAGTTGATAGCATTGTCGTCGCACCCGCTACCGTTGACACCCTTGCCGTGCGTCTCGACAGTGTAGCCATGGCACTGGACAGTATTCCGCTCAAGGAGCGCTGGAAAAAGCAGATTTTCAGGCAGGGATGGAACATCAACGACACGAGCATTCTGTATCCCAAGTTTATTGATTTCTGTTTTAAAGGTTACCGTTGGGCCAATTACATGTTCAATTACTATGATACCACCTATGTGGAGAATCCCGGAAAATACACGGGCCGCAAGTGGAAAGTCATGGTCAAGAACAACAACTGGATTGATTTCTACAGTGGTCACCTGAGCAACTGGAAGACCCCAATCCAGATGAACAGTGATGTCACGTCGCTCTTCGGTTTCCATATTTCGGGCATGGGCTTGAGTTTTACCTATATGTTCAACGTGCGTGACCTGCTGGCAGGCAACTTCATCCGCAACCGCAGGCTTCAGTTCTCGTTTACCACGTCGCGCATCTTTGTCGAGGCTTATTACCGCAAGAACGACGAGAGTACGGTACACATCAACCGCCTGGGCAGATGGTTAGGCAGCAGGATTTTCCCTGGACTCAAGCGCGAGGGCTATGGACTGGATGCCTATTATATCTTTAACCACACCCACTATTCCCAGGCGGCTGCCTACTGCTTCTCCAAGTATCAGAAGCGCAGTTCCGGCTCATTACTCACGGGCATCTACCTGAGCCATCAGGACGTGGTCATGGACTTGAGCAAATTGGACGATGACCTCAAGAAATATCTGCCCGACAAGGTGACTGATTACCGTTTCCGTTACCGTGACTTCGGATTCATGTTTGGTTATGGCTACAGTTGGGTTTTCCATCATGGCTGGCTCTATAACATTACGGTGGCACCAAGCATCGGCTACCGTCACAGTTTCCCCAACTCCATCGACGGCAAGCGGTCGCTCTTGTCCACCAATCTGACGGCTAAAATGGCGCTGGTGCGTACGGCGGGCAACTTCTTCTATGCTTTCAATTTCAACCATGAGGGACATTGGTACCAGAGCCGTCTGCACAGTTTCTACAACAGCTATAGCAACTTCGACCTATCAGCGGGATTCCGCTTCTGAAAAAATTACTACCTTTGCACCCTCAAACTGAAAACTGACAACTGAAAACTGACAACTGAAAACTGAGAACTGAAAACTGATGAGTGTAACGATATTAGGTATAGAATCGTCGTGCGACGACACGTCGGCAGCGGTATTGCGCGATACCGTGCTGTTGAGTAATGTCATTGCTAGCCAGCGGGTCCATGAGGCTTACGGTGGCGTGGTGCCCGAGTTGGCTTCGCGTGCCCACCAGCAGAACATCGTGCCCGTCGTGAGCGAGGCCATACGTCAGGCGGGCATCGACCGCAAGGATATCGATGCCATCGCATTCACACGCGGTCCCGGTCTGCCCGGATCGCTTCATGTGGGCACCTCTTTTGCCAAGGGCTTGGCACTGGCGCTCGACATTCCGCTGGTTGATGTGAACCACCTGCATGGCCATGTGCTTTCCCACTTCGTCAAGGAGGACCCCGATGCCGAGGTGCCTGAATTCCCTTACCTGTGCCTGCTTATCAGTGGCGGTAATTCGCAGATTATCAAGGTTAATTCACCCCGTGATATGGAGGTGCTGGGACAGACCATCGACGATGCCGCTGGCGAGGCATTCGACAAGTGTGCCAAGGTCATGGGTCTGCCTTATCCCGGTGGTCCCGTCATCGACCGCCTGGCAGCCGAGGGCAACGCTAAAGCCTTTAAGTTTGCCAAACCTCATGTCGATGGCTATAACTACAGCTTCAGCGGTTTGAAGACCTCGTTCCTCTACACCTTGCGCGATGCCCTTAAGGAAAATCCCAATTTCATCGAGGAGAACAAGGCTGATTTGGCCGCTTCGCTGCAACGCACCATCATCGAGATTCTGATGGACAAGTTCGGCAAGGCAATCAAGGACACTGGCATACGGACCATCGCCATCGGCGGCGGTGTGTCGGCCAACAGCGGTATGCGTGCCGCAGTCGAGGATTACGCCCGCCGTCACCGTCTCAAGGCTTTCATCCCTAAACGTGTCTTCACGACCGACAATGCCGCAATGATTGCCATCGCCGGCCACTACAAATTCCTCGACAAAGACTTCTGCGACATCACCGCTCCCCCCTTCCAGCGAGTGGTTATATAGAAAATCTCACGTGCTCCTCGAGTGGTAAATGCCTACTTGCGGATTTTCCTGCCGTTTTGAATATAGATTTGGCCTTCAATCAGGTGTTGCGGTCCAACGCGGTGCCCTTGCAGGTCATAAATAGCGTTGTCCTGTAAGCCCGTGCGACCCTCTATCACTGTCGTAATTGCCGAGATTTCATCATTTAGTGTTTCAACCTCTGCCTCGTATTGTTCGCCCTTGGCAAAGTAGCCATGCATGCAAACTTCAGGGTCATATTTCATGTAGATTCTGATCATGTAGATTCCGTCATCCCATTCCGAGATGTCGATGCGCTCATCCAGCTCGGGAGTGAGATGCTCAAATGAGTAGTGTTTTATTACGGCGTTATCGTGCAGCTGGTCTGTTATGCCCACTTCCACATCATCGTAGGTGACTTCGGTACAGAAAAGAATTGAGTCGCATGAGATCCACACTTCAAGTGCGCATTCATCTATAGAGAGCGTGTCGCTGGTGGCATCTTGCTTGGCCCATGCCTTTTTATTGGTTCGCACATGGCGGTACTTCTTGTTAGGGCGCTGTGTGGCCGCCGCCACAAGAACCGTACCGACTAGGATAAGAATGATAAAACCTATGATCTTCCTCATTGTTCAACTGATAATTAAAGGGTACTGATGAATTCATGGAACAGGTCGGCTGTCCCTTTTCTTTTAAAGAGTTTGTAATAGAGCCTTGAGCGCATCATGCTCAAGGCGTTGGGTTCCATGCCCAGAAAGGCGCAGATCAGTTTGTTGGGAACTTTGGCTTTCTCAAGCATGCAAAGCATAATCTCCTTGTCCTTGAGTTTGCCATTGAGTTGCCTCACCTTCTCGATGCAACCGTCATAAGTGGTGTTGAGCGCGTCTTCCAGTGCATTGTAGTCTGCCAGCTTGGGCACAAATCGGGGGTCGTGAAAATTGGCGTAAAGCGTTGTTTCAGTAAATGCACGCGCCCCTTGCACTCTGCTTGGGCGCGGTTGCTGCTGCGCTTCGCGCAGTTCTTGCATCAGTTTGTCTGCTTTCTCGCGCTGGAGTCGGTTGAGCAGGTTTTTATGCTGGATAGTAAAATAGGCAAACAGCATTATGCCAAGCAAGAAAAGTGACAGGGCGATAATAATCAGGTCTTGTCTGCGCAGCTTGGCATCCTGACGGCGTTCATTGTACAACTTCTTGTTGAGTGTGGCAATCAGATTGGCATGCTGTCCCTTTTCCACAGCCGTCAGCGAGTCATCATGGGCAATGCTCCTACTCAGTAGTTCAAATGCTTCACGATATTGTTGACGTTCGGCCAGAATGTTGGCCGAGTTGAGCATTGCATCCCGCTGCACGTAAGGGTTGTCAGCGTCAAGTCCCTGGCGGAACAATATCGCAGCCGAATCAAGATTGCCAATTGCCAGATAGTAGTTGGCATACTGATTGGTGAGGATGCAACTATCGGGTGTCCCAAGGCCGTGACAGGCATCGAGCGATGCTTTCATCCGTGGCAAATCATCCAGGTTAAAGTATGTGTCCGAAAGCTCCACTTGAATGGTCTGGAACGCCTCTGCATTATCGCAGTCAAGAGCCATCTGTGCCGCTTTCTTGAACATTGCTACACCTTGCTCATATTGCTCGAGCGCCACATGGCTGCGCGCCAGATTGCGCAGGGCGTATATTTGAACCACTGTATCGCCAGCCAGCTCTCCAAGTTGAATGGCCTTCCTGAAGTGGGGCTGGCTCTGACGGTACAAATCCTGATACATATTCACTTGCCCGATCTGATTGACAGCGCGTGCCCTGATTGAAAGGACGGAACTGTCGGTCGATAGCGTGTCGGTGGCCAGTGAATGATTATAGGCGTTTAAGGCATCCCCCGTGAGCTGCATCTCGTCATAGACGCGCCCCAATTGAAACCAGGCAAGCGCCCTCTCTTGAGATGAGCCGTGCTTGTCGAAGTAACGAACTGCTTCTTGCATGGCCGAGTCGTTGTCGTGGAGGATATGACATTTCTCCTCAGCCCTGTTCCTGAGCAAATAGTACTGCATACGGTCTTCCCGGGGCCATGTTTCGGCTTCGGCGGCTATTTCGGCAAGCAGTAGCAATGCACTATCGGGGTGGTCGGTGAACAGACTGTCGGCCGTCAATAGTGCAAGCGGTTGTGAGTGGTGGTTGCTGCCGCATGAAACAATTGTCAGCAAACAGCAACACGCGATCATGAATTGTACGCATCGTTTCATGGTGCAAAATTAGTGCTTTTCAGCAATATTGCTGTTACAACAACAGGATTTCGTGCGTCTTGTGAACATTTGTGAACACATTGTGAATAGTTATGATTCAATGTGCTTGAGGTTCACTGAGGCCACTTCTACTTTTGCATCGCAATTTTAATTCTGAAAAATCATGAAAGGAAATCTACTTTTTAGAACATCAGTGACCCTCTGCTTGTGGCTAACGGTTTTGACAGTGGCTGGGCAATCGGGCACACTGCCAGTGATGTACATCGAGACCCGAAA
>JAEEGF012351223.1_pt1 | contig 19846 bp, 17 predicted proteins | sample 9134171 | NCBI WGS metagenome assembly JAEEGF01 (sample SAMN16246542, study PRJNA631951) | gut metagenome | biome: gut microbiome; feature: rumen; material: AP-attached | host: Bos | place: Iran: Karaj | collected 2018-10
CCCTTCTTGGTGGTCTTGCCCCAGGGGTTGTCGAAGTCCTTACCCAGCAGGATGATACCGCCACGGGGACCGCGCAGGGTCTTGTGGGTGGTGCTGGTAACGATGTGGGCATACTTCAAGGGGTTGTTCAGCAGACCTGCAGCGATCAGGCCGGCGGGGTGTGCCATGTCGATCATGAGCAGTGCGCCCACGCTGTCGGCAATCTTGCGCATGCGCTCGTAGTCCCACTCGCGGCTGTAGGCGCTGGCGCCACCGACGATCAGCTTGGGACGCTCGCGCTGTGCTACCTCTTCCATCTGGTCATAGTCCACCAGGTTGGTGTCGGGGGTTACGTTATATTCACAAGCCTGGAACATCAGACCCGAGAAGTTAACGGGGCTACCGTGTGACAGGTGACCGCCATGAGCCAGGTTCAGACCCATGAACTTGTCGCCGGGCTTGAGGCAAGCCATGAAGACGGCCATATTGGCCTGAGCACCCGAGTGGGGCTGCACGTTAACGTACTCGGCATCGAAGATCTGTTTCAGACGGTCGATGGCGACGTTCTCGCTCTCGTCAACGCACTGGCAACCGCCGTAGTAGCGGTGGCCGGGATAACCCTCGGCATACTTGTTGGTCAGGCAGCTGCCCATGGCCTGCATAACCTGATCGCTCACGAAGTTCTCACTAGCGATGAGCTCAATGCCGTGTTGTTGACGCTGATGTTCACGCTCGATGATGTCAAAAATCACTTTGTCTCGTTCCATTGATAGTTTTGGTTTTTAGTTTCTAGTTTCTAGTCCCTAGTCCCTAGTTTTTAGTTTCTAGTCCCTAGTTTCTAGTTTTTTAAAGTTGTTAGTATTAAAGTTATTTAGTCGTTTTCGGTTTCTTGCGGACTGACCAGCCGAAGTGCCCCAGTTCCTCGCCCAGCGAGTAGTAGTGGCCGTGGCAGTAGGTAATCAGGTCGGCAGCCTGGAGGTCGAGGGCTCCGGTGTCGGGGTCGATGAAACGGTCGTCGGCAATGACGTTCATCACCTCGCCGATGAACATGTCGTGAGTGCCCAGGCGCATGATGTCGCGCACACGGCACTCGATGCTCACGGGCGCCTCCTGGATGTAGGGAGCGGCGACGGTCTCACCCTTGACGGGGGTCAAACCCATCTCACGCCACTTGTCATAGTCGCGTCCTGAACGCACGCCGCACCAGTCGGTGGCACGTGCCAGCTCGCGATTGGTGAGGTTGAGCGTGAAGGCCATGTTGCGCTCCACGATGCCGTGGCTGTGACGCTCGGGCCTGATAGATACATAACACAAAGCCGGATCGCTGCAGATAGTGCCCGTCCATGCCGCCGTAAAGACGTTGTATTCCTCGGGCGACGCCCCGCAACTGACCAGCAGCGCGGGCAGCGGGTAAATCATGGTTCCTGGTCTCCAGTTCTGTTTCATGTTTCTTAGTTTCCAGTCCCTAGTCCTTAGTTTCTAGTTCAAGGTGCAAAAATAGGCATTTTTTCGTTACGGAAGGTGTTTTTAAGGCTTTTTTTCGGCGGTTTATTGATTGTTAATAACTTTAGTTGAGCGCGACTTGCCATAACGGGGAAAATGTCTATCTTTGTAGTTTGTAAAACAACCTATTCTTAACTGAACCGTGCACATCGTTATAGCAGGAAATATCGGTAGCGGTAAATCCACACTGGCCGAGATGCTAGCCAAGCATTACGGCTGGGAACCGTTTATGGAGCCCGTGGTGGACAACCCCTACCTGAGCGACTATTACAAGGACATCAAGCGCTGGTCGTTTGCTCTGGAGGTGTTCTTCCTGAAGCAGCGCTTCAAGGACATTCTGGGCATCAACGCCAGCGACAAGACCATCATCCAGGACCGTAGCATCTTTGAGGGCGTGTATATCTTCACGGCCAACAACCACGACATGGGCAACATGGATGACCGCGACTTTGAGACCTACATGGAGCTGTTCGAGCAGATGATGACTATCGTGCGCCTGCCCGACCTGATGATTTACCTGCGCTCGAGCGTTCCCCACCTGGTGGACAACATCCACAAGCGCGGACGCGACTACGAGCAGACGATGCCACTGCAGTACCTGTCGAACCTGAACGACCGTTATGAGGAGTTTGTGATGAAGACCTACAAGGGCCGCAAGCTCGTCATCGACGTCGATGACATGGATTACAAGAACCGCCCCGAGGACTTTGCCGCCATCGTCGATAAGATCGACGCGATGATGTTCGGTATCTTCGGGCCCCTGGATTGACGCAAATGGCCTCACGCTAAGACGCCAAGTTATTATTAACAAGAACTAAATCTAAAACATAATAAGATATGCATATCGCAGTAGCAGGAAACATCGGCAGCGGCAAGACCACATTGACCAAGCTGCTTGCCAAGCACTACGGGTGGAGCCCTCGTTTTGAGCCCGTGGACAACAATCCCTATCTGGAAGACTTCTATGCCGACATGGCACGCTGGTCGTTCAATCTGCAGATTTACTTCCTGAACAAGCGCTTCAAGGAGGTGGTTGAAATCTCGCAGAGCGATATCGACATCATCCAGGACCGCACCATCTATGAGGACGCGTGCATCTTTGCCCCCAACCTGCACGGTCAGGGCCTGATGAGTGACCGCGACTTCAACAACTACCGTGACCTGTTCGAACTGATGATGTCGCTCGTGAAGATGCCCGACCTGATGATCTACATCCGTTCGACCATCCCCAACCTGGTGCAGCAGATCCAGAAACGCGGGCGCGACTACGAGCAGACCATGCGCCTGGACTATCTGGAGGGCTTGAACAAGCGCTATGAGGACTGGATTGCCGACTACAAGGGCAACCTGGTCATCATCAACGGCGACGAGGTGAAATTTGGCGACAGCGAGGAAGATTTCCAGAAGGTGTGCGACAAGATCGACGCCAACCTGTACGGCATCTTCTCGCCCTTCAACCAGCAGCGCTGACCCCTATCGGGTTCAATCCCGCCCACAAATTGATTACTATTTGGCAAGAATCTGACATTTTGTGTTATTGAATTGCCAAAAAGAAGAAATAATTGTGTACTTTTGCAACCGCTTGAACGTGAGTGGCAGTGTGATTGTGCGCTCTGCACCACTACAGGCCGAGTAACTACCATCAATATTGAATTCAACAAATTCAAGTCATAACCCATATTTTCGATTCCATTATGAAAAGGATTCTGTTTCTTGCCACAGTACTGCTGGCCAGCCTGTCGATGAGCGCCGGCCAAGTGGACGCGACTGCTGCCCGGTCAACACTCCTGCGCTATCTCCAGCAAGCCAATAGCACAGGCCGCCACATGGCTCCGTCACGTGCCAATGACGTGCAACTGGTTCACACCGAGTTGAATCCGTCAATCAACAATCAAGCTGTTTACTACATCTTCAACACCAGCGACAGCTACTACATCGTGTCGGGTGACGACCGTGCCCGCGAGATTCTCGCCCATGGCGACCAGCCGATTGACATGAATAATATCCCTGCCAACATGCAGGTGTGGCTCGATAGCTACAAGGAACAGTTGGAATACCTGCAGGCCCATCCCGACATGCAGGTACAGCAGGGTCCCCGCAGGGCTCCCGCCCAGAGTGCCAACAGCGTTGCTCCGCTGCTCACCGCCTTGTGGGACCAGGAGTACCCTTATAACCTGGAATGCCCGGTCTCTAAAGGGCGCCGCTGCCTGACAGGATGCCCTGCCACCTCGCTGGCCATGGTGTTCTACTACTGGAAATATCCCACCGGCACAACTCCCTCGGTGCCGGGTTACACGACCCAGAGCCTGGGCCTGCAACTTGAGTCACTGCCTCCCACCACATTTGACTGGGACAACATGCTCGACCGTTACCGCGGTAGCTACAACAGCAATCAGGCCAATGCGGTGGCACACCTGATGCGCTACCTCGGTCAAGCCGAGCGCATGGACTATACCCCCGAGGCCAGCGGGTCCTACGGCGAGAACATCGTGCAGACCATCAAGCTCTTTGGCTATGACCAGGACGTCCGCATCATCTATAAGGACGGATGGGGATCGAACCATTACAGTGATGACGAATGGGCAGCCCTTATCCAGGAAGAGCTGGAGAACGCCCGTCCCATCGTGATGTGCGCCTACACCTCGACATGGTCGGGCCATGCCTTCAATATCGACGGCTATGATGCCAGCGACGACACCTATCACATCAACTGGGGCTGGAGCGGGTCATCCAACGCCTACTTTGCCTTGAACGCATTCCGCGGCGGCACGTCGACATTCAACGTGAACCAACAACTGATTGTCGGTATCGAACCTCCTGCCACAGTGCCGACCATCAAGCCGAGGTCAACGAGGCTGAACTTCAAAGCCTACGAGGACAGTACTGCCGTGGCATCGTTTACCGTCAAGGGTGTGTTGTTGACCCATGACGTCACCCTCACCTTGAATGACCCCAACGGAGTCTTTGAACTGGTGACAAGGCAGATCTCACGTCAAAACCTGAATGTCTGGTATCGGGTATTCGTCAGGTATAATCCCACCCAAGAGGGCAGCCACACTGCGACTATCGTTTTGAGCAGCGAGGACGCCGAGGACAAGGTTATCCACCTGAACGGCACCTGTCTGCTGGAAACCTATAACCCCATCATGATGGATGCCACCGAAGTGACCCCGTCATCGTTTAACGTGCAATGGCATGACGTCACCCCCAAGCAAAATGTAGCCAGCTACAACCTGGAGGTGGCTCCAGTGCCGTTCCATGAGGAGCGTCTGGCCGAGACATTTGACAAAACCGAATACTCGGGCACCAGCACAAGCGACTGCTCGTCAAGGCTTGACGAAATCACGGCTACCCCCGGCTGGAGCGGCAGCAAACTATTCCGCGCCAACAACAACCTGCTGATGGGAACCTCGAAGTCAGGCGGCTGGATTGAGACGCCGGCACTCGACATGTATGGCAACAACCACCAGATCACCGTCATGGTTACCGCCCGTTCGTCAAACAGCGATGTGGTTGCTCCGCTCAAGATCAGTTGCGGGGAGAACGAGAGCACACTCGAAATCACCAGCGACGAGTTTGCCACCTACAGCGTGTTGCTGCCCTGCCATGACACCGAAGGGGCCAAGGTAAAGCTCTCGAATGCTGCGGGAAAACGAATCGTGCTCAAGAGCATCCAGATCTTTGCCGGCGACGCCTTTACCCCTGTCGACCTGACCCGTGCATCCTATCTGCAAGACATCACCAGCAACAATTATCTGCTTGAGAACATCGCGTCGGGACAATATGGGCTTCGCGTCCAGGCCGTTTACATCAACGGGACGCTCTCGCCTTGGAGTAACCGCGCCATGGTCAACATCCCTTGGCAGAAAGGCGACATCAACCATGACGGCGAAATCAATATCGCCGATGTCAACCAGGTTGCCGACGCTATCATGATGAACATCCCGTCGGTGTACGCGGTTGCTGTGTGCGACCTGAACGGCGACGGCGAAATCAACATTGCAGACATCAACGTAATCATCGACAAGATTCTGGGCAACAACTAACATGCCATGAATGGCAAGCGAATCATCAACATCATCTTATTGCTGGCGACGGGCTTATTGCCCGTCGCTGCTCAAGTGAGTGTTGACCACTTCAAGGACGACGGCACGAGGTATGTGCGCTCGCAGCAGGAGGTGATGTATGATGATTTCTTTCACACTGCGCGTTTTGCCATTGAAGCAACAGCCAATGTGGGCGGACTGGTGACTTTCTCGCTCGAGGTCACGTATGACGAGGGGCTGCTGAATGTCGCACGGGGCGACAGCCTGACACTGGTGCTGCGAGGCGGTGACCGCCTCGTGCTCAAGACCGACCGCGACGTGACCCGTGCCGACATCGTCAAACGCCATTACCGTTCCTACAACGATTACTATGTGACTTGCCACTACCCGTTGAGCTCTTATGATATCCAACGCATCACGCGCAACCGTGTGACGAAGCTGTCGGCCCAAACAGGGTCCTTCACCTTCGACCGCAAACTGGAGAAATTCGAGGACCGTTTCCGACGCCAGTTCACGGCAGTTTACCGCTACCTGATAGGGAAAGAATAACGGTCCCACAAGGCATGAGCGGGACCACGCCGAGAGCTTGGGAGCAGAAAGAGCGCAGCTCAATCAAGAACAAAAAAAAAGCAGTGACGCTTGCGGGCATCACTGCTATTTTCCGTTTCTTTGATATCTTTTACTTCACTTTCAAGACTTTGCCTTCAACAACCTTGTCGCTGGTGAGGCCATTCAGTTTCTTGAGTTGAGACACGCTCATGTTGTGGCGGGAAGCAATCTTTTCCAGGTTGTCACCCTTCTGCACCTGATAGGTCGAGCGGCTCTTTTCACGGCTCTCCTTGGTCGACTTGCGGGTGCTGGCGCTGGCTACGGGCTGTTCCTTTTTGTTTCTGTCATTCTTGGTTGCAGCAACAGTTGTCGTTTCCTTGGTCTCTTTCTTGGCCTGGTTGTAACGCTTGCTGGGAGCATAGTCACGAGCCTTGGTGTAATTGGCCTTAGAGAAGGTGTAGCTGTCGGTGTGGGTGCAACGGTTAGCAAAGTCGAAGATGGCCTCGGGATTGATGGCATAGCCCATGAAGCGGGTCTCGAAATGCAGGTGCGGTCCCGTGCTGCGGCCCGTGTTGCCACTCAGAGCGATGGGCTGACCGGCCTTTACATACTGGTCGGGCTTCACCAGGAAGCGAGACAGGTGGCCGTAAACGGTCTCAAGGCCGTTCTCGTGACGAACAATCACATAGAAGCCGTAACCACCGCGCTCGAAGCGGGTGAGACGAACACGGCCCGAGAATGCCGAGTAAACAGTGTCGCCAACGGCGGCGCGCAGGTCGATACCCTTGTGGGTGCGGCCGAACTGCGGACGGTAGCCATAGTGACTGGTCACATAGTTACCCTTGATGGGCATCACATAGTGACGAACATCGAGCACCTTGGTGTTGGGAACGTTAGCATCTTTATAGCAGTTCACGAGATTGCTCTCCCAGCCTTCGGTATAAATGTCGGGCTCGGGTTCACATTCTTCATATAAGTCGGCAGCATACTTCTGTGCCTCTTGGACACGTATCTGATCCTTTACACGGTTTTGCTTGGCGAGCAGGTCGTTGTGCATCTTGCTGTAACTGGATGCAGATTGCATATTCTGAGCCGATATGCCAAGCGCAAAAAGGGTCATCGCCGTCAAGGCGATATATAATCTTTTTATATTCATTATCGGTTATTTTCTAGGTCTTTTGTTTTTTAGAACGCCCAAAATTACTCATTTATTTTGTAAGGAGTGATATTTACACTGCTAAAAAGTGTAAAGTTTGGTTTCGTTCTCTAAACAAAGCAAGGCAACTATTTGATTATCACCGTGATAAAAAATTCACAAATGCAAACAGTTTTGAATCCGAAATTAGTTATCAGCACTTAGAAACCATCGATTGCAGCCACTTTTTTGCCTGATATGTTCGTCCCCTCTTGACTGAAAAAGGCCCCAAAAGTCAAACCAGAAACTAGTGGGGCCCATTTCATTATCGGCTCACTGCGATGCGCTTTATCACAGCCGATTAATTCCAGGAATTGGATGCATTGACAAGATTGGTCGTGTTCTTGGCTGTCACGGGGGTTGAGATGGAGACTCCCGACGGCAAGGTATTGCCCACGATAATCAATCCATTGGAATAGTTGGAAGTGATAAGGGTTGACGGGGCCACGGTCACGGTTTCAATCTGGTTTTTCGAGATAATCACATCCTCCAGATAATTGCCGCTAAACATGGTATTCTTCAAACCATTGATCTTATTTTCGGTGATGAGGAGTCCACCGCCATGACGGGACGAACCCGACTTCATGAAATCGAATACATAGTTGGTGATGTTGTTGAAGTTGTTGTTGCGGATGATGTTGAACTTACCCACAGTAGAATACTCCTCGTCACTGCAACCACGGTGGAACGACGAGATGGTGTTGCCCTCAATAATGACATTGGTCACATCCTGGCAGAAGAACACACCGGCACCACGAACAGTGTTGCCCGTCATCGTGTTGCCCGTGATCATGCCACCGTTGAAGACGGTACCCATGTGCACACCGTGCATGGCACTGTTCTCGATGACACAGTCCTTGACATAGAGACCGCCCTCGCCCTGGTCGCTGATTCCGTCATAAGAGGAGTTGACGAACTTGCAACGCAACAGCACGTGGTTATAAGAGTGGTTATTATAGGAGATGCCGTTCACCTTTGACGTGCCGTAGGCATCAAAGTGGATGCATCCGTTAGCCCATTCCATTGGCTCATAGGTCACATTATTATATACCGGACCGTTAGTCTGCCTGTTGCCGTCGAGGCAGATGTCATGAACAAAGACATTGATGCACTCGTCCTTGAAGGCCCAAGAGCGCAATATCGGGAACGACGTGGACAAGACAGCGCCTACAGGATGGCTGTAAACCACGCCATGCTTCTCGCTATCAAAAGCGCTCTTGAACTTGACCTCATATTTCTCAACCCCATCTTCGATGATGGGCGTTTCGTTGATCTCATAAATCTCGCCATAGGAGCAGTAACGAGCCTTGGTGTATTGAGGCTGGAACGGGTTGTTAGAGTAGGAAATAAAGCAATGGTCACCCACATGATAGCCGCTGATGCCATCCACCTTCAACGTGATGGTGTGGAATTCATCATCGTTATACACTCCTGTGGAGATGGCATCGGTGAGTTTGTGCCATGCTGCGGGGAACTTCTTGATGATGGAGCTGTTGTTGCCGTCACCATAAATCTCCATGCCGCTCTTGATCGTCAGCGGGCGACGAATCATGTAGGTACCCGAAGGGATATATACTGCCATGTGCAATTCAGCAGCTTTGGCAAACAAGGCCTCCAGGGCATTGGTATCATCGGTCACACCGTCACCCACTGCGCCAAAGTCGTATGCCGACAGGCGCTGGTTACTCCACGTGGCACTGCCATTGCTATTCAGCAGATAGTCGATGAGGCCGGTCACGTCACCGACATTGGCTTTGCCGTCGATGTTCACGTCAGGCAATATGATGCCAGATTGGGCCGAGGCAGATGGCATTACTGCCATCATCAGGCACACCAGCACAGTTACGCTAAATAAACAACTCTTCTTTTTCATATTCAGATGATAGAATAGTATTATATAATGTTGATTAAAATCACGATATGAGGCCCCAATTGGCCTGTTTGTCATAAATTTCACGCATGTGGGCGGCCATTTTCCGTCCCCAGGTGGATTCGAGTCCAGGATCGGCGCGTAGATAGTCCTCGGCGACATTGCGGGCCAACTGGATGATCTGGCCGTCCTGGGCAACGTTGGCGGTGTGGAGATTGAATGCGATGCCGCTCTGCTGAGTGCCCTCCATGTCGCCCGGGCCGCGCAGTTTCATGTCCTCCTCGGCAACAACGAAGCCGTCGTTGGTCTGGGTCATGACCTGCAAGCGGTGACGCGTGTCGCGCCCCAGGTCGCTGCGGGCCATCAGGATGCAATAGCTCTGGTCGGCGCCACGCCCTACCCTGCCGCGCAGCTGGTGCAGCTGCGACAATCCGAATCGTTCGGCATCCTCAATGACCATAACCGACGCATTAGGCACGTTCACACCCACCTCGATGACAGTCGTCGCCACCAGGATATGCGCCTTGCCTGTAGCAAACAGCATCATCTGGTAGTCTTTCTCGGCTGGCTTCATGCGACCGTGCACCATAGCCACTTTATAGTTCGAGAACACTTCCTTGACCTGCTCAAAGCCCTGTTCCAGAGCGTGCAAGTCGAGTTTCTCGTTTTCCTCGATGAGGGGATAGACGATATAGGCCTGGCGGCCTTCTCGCAACTGCTTGCCCACGAACTGGTACATCTTGAAGCGGTCAGGCTCGTGCCTGAGCACCGTGGTCACGGGCTTGCGGCCCGGCGGCAGCTCGTCGATGATAGACACATCGAGGTCGCCATAGACCGTCATAGCCAGCGTCCTGGGGATGGGCGTGGCCGTCATCACCAGCACATGAGGCGGAGCCATTCGGTTCTTACTCCACAACCGGGCACGCTGAGCGACACCAAAGCGATGCTGCTCGTCGATGATGGCCAGTCCCAGGTTGCGGAACTGCACCGTGTCCTCGATAAGGGCATGAGTGCCAATCAATATCTGCAGTTCGCCACTCATCAATTCCTCATGAATGACGTCGCGTTCCTTCTTGCGCGTGGAGCCCGTCAAGAGCGCCACTTTCACGCCAATGGCATCGGCCATCGGCTTAATTGTTTCAAGATGTTGTCCCGCCAGGATCTCGGTAGGCGCCATGATGCAAGCCTGGTAACCGTTGTCCAGGGCTATGAGAGCTGTCATGAAGGCGACTATCGTCTTGCCGCTGCCCACGTCGCCCTGCAAGAGGCGGTTCATCTGCTTGCCGCTGCCCATGTCGTGGCGCATCTCGCGTATTACGCGCTTTTGCGCCCCAGTGAGCGGAAACTGCAGCACGTTATGGTAAAAGCCGTTGAAATAGGCTCCCACAGTCCCGAAGACGTGTCCCACCAGCCGACGGCTGCTCCCCTTGATATAATGCAGGATATTGAGTTCAAGGAAGAACAGTTCCTCAAACTTAAGGCGCAGCTGGGCCCGTTGCAAGGCCTGCTGGTCGGTGGGCACATGGATATTGCGCAATGCCTCGGGCAACGGCATGAGGTGGTAGCGCTGCAACAACTCGGGCGGCAACGTCTCACTGATGTATTGCACTGCCGGCGTTTCCAGCAGGTTGAGTATCAGTTTGTGTATGGCTCGCGATGTGAACGAGCGGTTGCGCAGCACCTCTGTCAGGTTATACACGCCGGTAAGGCCTTGGGCGGCATTCTCGGTCGTGACCACGTCCACTTCGGGATGGACGATGTTCAGATGGTTGTTGAAAAGCGACGGCTTTCCAAAGAGGAGATACTGCGTGTTGGTGTTATAAGTTTTCTGGATCGAGGCAACACGGTTGAACCACACTACCTCGATTGTGCCGGTGCCATCGGTGAACAAGGCCTGCAGACGGCGTTTGCGTCCCTCGCCAACAGTGTTGAAGGTGAGGAAACGGCCCTTGAGTTGAATGGCCGTCTCGTCACCGTTCAATTCGTTCACATGATTGATGACGCTGCGGTCGATGTAGCGGAAGGGGAAATAGTACAACAGGTCATAGTAGGTGCTGATGCCCAGTTCTTTCCTGAGCAACTCGGCACGCTTGGGTCCCACGCCGTGCAGGTACTGTATGTCGGTGTGGCGCAGGTCAGGCATCTTGATTCAACAGGTATTCGGCAACTGCCAGGTCCATAGGACGGGTAATCTTCAGATTGTTCGGGTCACCCTCGACCAGCGTCACAGGGTGGCCGAATTGCTCGACAACCGAGGCATCATCGGTGAACGTTGTCTGATAAGGCAACGAGTAGGCATCCATCAACAAGCGGGCATCAAAGGCCTGGGGCGTCTGCACCGCGCGCAACGTCGAGCGGTCAAGGGCGTGACTGGCATCACCAGTAACCTGACGAACCGAGTCGTTAAGCATCACCACGGGGATGGCGGCGCCATCGCGGCGGGCTGCTTCAATCGTGCGGCCTATGAGTTCGGCCGTGGCCAACGGGCGCACACCGTCATGGACGGCAATCACGTCAACACCGGCAATGTCAACGATGCTGTCAAGCGCATTTTTCACGCTGTGCCAGCGGGTCTCTCCGCCGGCAACCACGCGATGAGGCACGTCAAACGCATACTTCTCGCACAACTGCCGCCACAACGCCATCTGCCCCTGGGGCAAGGTCACGATTACATCAAAAGAACCGTCCCTATTTTTCCCAAAGGCCTCGATGGAGTGCATCAGGATGGGCTTGCCAGCCAATTCCAGGAATTGCTTGGGCAATTGTGCGCCAAAACGTGTGCCGCTACCGCCTGCGACTATGATTGCTACCGTTTTCATTTTATACTCTTTTCAAACCTGCAAAGTTAATGAAAAAAATCGGGGATAGAGCAAAAATTCTGTTAAGACATGTATTTCATGGTCTTTATCACCAGAGCAAGATGCGAAAAACAAGGTGGAGCTCCCGTGCAAAGAGCCCCACCCTATTGTTAACGTATTGATGCCTCACTGCGGTTACTCGGCAGACATGGCCAGCCTGAAACCGATGCCATTGGCCTTGCTGCTGGAACCATAGCGGTAAGTCACACGGCATTTGTCGGCACCTGTCGTCCAGCCACCACCGCGATAAACGTGGTCGGTACCCACAATGGGGCCTGTGGGGTTCGTCTGGGCGTCGGCAGTATAAGGCTTATACCAATCCTGGCACCACTCCATCACATTGCCGCTCATGTCATAAAGGCCCAACTCGTTAGGCTGTTTGGTGCGAATGGTTTGTGTCGAGAAGTATTCACCATTGACGTCAGTCAAATTATACCAAGCCACCTCGTCAACATTGTTGCTGCCGGCATACAGGTAGCCCTTGCTCTTGTTGCCGCCACGTGCTGCAAATTCCCACTCGGCCTCGGTGGGCAGACGGAAGTTGGTGCCCAGGACGGAATTCAGTCCAGCGATGAAACTTTGGCAGTCATCCCAAGATACCTTCTCGACAGGACGCTGCAAGTTCTCAACAAAGCCATTGCGTTTGGAATGCCAACTGGGGTTTTCCATCATCAGGGTGACCCACATTTCCTGGGTCACCTCAAATTCTCCTATCCAGTAATCGGATAATGTCACCTCATGAGCCGGCCTCTCATTGTCGAGTGCACAGGTGTCCTGCTCGTTGGTCGCTCCCATGGTAAATGTGCCGCCCTTGACCTTTACCATCTTGAAAGACACCATATCATAGATATCGTAGTACTTCACTTCGGGCTTTTCCTCAGGCTCTGGTGCGCTTGGCCATTCACCATACAAGAGGTAATCTATCAGCGTCGCTACATCTTTAATATTCACCTGCTCATCCCCATCGGTGTCACCACGCTTGAAATTGTTATCGTCGGCCACCACCTGGAAGGGTGCTGCGAGCATGGTAAACAAACACAATAATAAAACACAAGGATGTACAATCTTCTTCATTTGATACTTTAGATTTGATGGTTTATAATTTTATTTAAAAACGCAGCAAAAGTACTACAATTTACGGTAACAGGTTGCAAGATTCTAAAATAAGATGCATAAAAATTTAAAAAGGAACTTTAAGCCGCAGCTTAAAACTCCTTTTTAGGTTTCAAAATAGGTAAAATTTCTAAGGTAAAAAAGATTGTTTCAGGTTTATGGCACAAATTTATAGCCATTTTTTGAAACTAGAATTCAAATTTTTTATGTTTTATAACATGTTTTTCGTCAACCATGCCTTCAGCAGGCCCCTATCCCACTGATAATCAGTAGCACAAACGATTGCAAAAAATTTACGCATTTTTCTCAAAAAACCTGAGGGAGAATGTGCCGGACGGGTCCAGAACGACATAGGAATTCAGCGAAATCCATTCACCCAGCATGATAACGGGCGGCATGTCGTCGGTCTGCTCGTTGAGGCGGGCAATATGGATGTGGCCATAGACGAAGGCATCGACATCGGGATGCTGGCGATGGTAGTCGCGGGAGAAGTCCATGAGGTGTGAGGCGGCACGCTCCGAGATGGCGTGCTGCTCTACCGGATCGCGGCGGGTGCGGTTCTCGTTGGACCAGCCGGTGGCAATGGGATAGGTCCAGCGGGGGTGAATGGCAGCATACAGCCACTGGCACACCTTATTATAGAAGCACCAGCGCGTGAAACGGTACATGGCTGGCTGCTCGCCCACATCGTCGCCATGGGAGATGAGGATGCGCTTGCCCTGAGTCTCGATAACGGTGTGCCCATTGAGAACGGTCATGTTCAACTGGTCACGCAGGTAGTCGAAAAGCCACACATCGTGGTTACCAGTCACCCAAGTGAGTTTCACGCCCGCATCAGACAGTTCGGCCAGTTTGCCCAAGAAACGGATGTAGCCGCGAGGCACCACATACTTGTACTCGTACCAGTAGTCCAGGATGTCGCCCAACAGGTAGAGTTCGGCGGCATCGTCCTTGATACTGTCCAGAAAACGGCACACGCGACGCTCCCGCTCCAGCTGGTCGGTCATGTATTTCGCGCCCAGATGCAGGTCAGAAATGAAATATGTGTTCACACGAGCCATCTACAAGCATCTATCTGTAAACTGTAAACTATCAACTATTCACTGTTCACATCATGCCCAGCTCGAGCTTGGCCTCGTCGGTCATCATGCGCGGGTCCCACTCGGGTTCAAAGACCAGGTTAACCGTTGCACTGGTGACGCCGTCCACGCTCTCGACCTTTTGCCTCACATCCTCAAAGATGAAGTCGGCAATGGGGCAGTTGGGAGCGGTGAGTGTCATGTCGATATCGACGTGACCGTCATCGCCCAGGTCAATCTTATAAATTAATCCCAAACTATAGACATCCACGGGGAGCTCGGGGTCATAGACCGTCTTGAGCATCTTGATGATGTCTTCTTCGATTTTCAGTTTCTGTTCTTGTTCCATAATTGGCGGCAAAGGTAATCAAAAAGTCGGAAAACAGCACAAGATCCGGTGGCAAATCAGAGCAATCGACCGAATAGAGGGAACGATTTCCATCTCCCACGACGCATCAGCATCGACCAGCATGACCTCAATAAATGGTTTAGAGCACATTGCGATATCCAACTGGGGTTATTCCCGTCGAGACAATCGGCGCAAAGTACAGAAAGCGGTGAAAATGAAAAAATTTCATAAAAAATGCTGAATATTAGCACTTAATTGAAAAAAAAGTGCGATATTTGCAGTCGCAAAATCGAGAGGGGCTCATTTTTGAGCGCTTTTTGTTTGTCGCTTTTTTCAAAGCAATGAGCATAAAACCCTATCGTACAAGCAATTACAAACGAGTTCAATTATTTATTTTTAACCTAGTAATTATTTTATAATACAATGACTAAAGCAGAAATCGTAAGAGAGATCGCTCAATCCACCGGAATCGACAAGGCATCGGTTCTCGAAACTGTAGAGAAATTCATGGATACCGTTAAGGACTCACTGGCTAACGGCGAGAACGTCTACCTGCGTGGTTTTGGCAGCTTTATCGTGAAGACCCGTTCGCAGAAGACTGCACGCAATATCAGCAAGAATACCGAAATCATCATCCCCGAGCACAAGATCCCGGCATTCAAGCCCGCTAAGGTGTTCATGGAGCAGGTGAAGTAATATCAATCAGCGCTCAACCCGAAATACATATTTAATTTAAATTATTTGAATTATGCCTAACGGAAAGAAACGCAAAGGCCACAAGATGGCTACGCACAAGCGCAAAAAAAGACTGCGCAAGAATCGTCATAAAAACAAGAAGTAATCAGTTGCTTTTAACCATTTCATGACGACTGTAAGATAGCGGGAACAAACGAATTGGCAGGCATGATGGGCTCAACGGGCAGAAGACGCGATGTCACAGCTCCACCACCATAGCAGTCAATTGGTTTGCTCCTGTCTTTTATTCCAAGACGCCAGCACGTCTTCCCCGCACTTCCACACCCGCACCGTCCAGCGGGACGACCGTCACAAGGCTGTGGCAAAGTGCAATATACCGCAAGCGACAGAAGCCCAGACGGCTTCAAGCGATATATACTGACCCTTTTTATTATGTATATCACCCACACCAACTGCGATGAAAAGTGAACTAGTAGTTGACGTTACGCCCAGGGAAATGACGACGGCACTGCTCGAAGACGGCCGCCTCGTGACCCTGCAACGGGAGACGCGAGACGCCTCCTATGCCGTTGGCAACCTCTATCTTGCTAAGATAAAGAAGCTGATGCCGGGACTGAATGCCGCGTTTGTCAACGTGGGCCATCCCAAGGATGCATTCCTTCATTATCTTGATTTGGGTTCACAGTTCAACACGTTTTCTCAATACATCCAGACGGTACGAGCCAATCCCAACAAGCGGCCCGTCAGCATCAGCAAGGTGAAGAACCAGCCCGAAACCAACAAGCACGGCACAGTATCGGACGTGCTCACCCAAGGTCAGGAAATTCTGGTTCAGATTGCCAAGGAGCCCATCTCCACCAAGGGCCCCCGCCTGACCACCGAAATCACCTTCACCGGACGTTTTCTGGTGCTCACACCATTCAATGACCGCATCTCGGTATCCCAGAAGATCAAAGACCACGCCGAGAAGACCCGCCTGCGCCGACTCATCGAGAGCATGAAGCCCAAGAACTTTGGCATCATCGTGCGCACATCGGCCGAAAATAAAAAAGCTGCCGAGCTGAATGCCGAGCTACGCATCCTGCTCAAAGCTTGGGATGACGCCATCGCCAAGGTACAACAAGCGAGCGCCCCCACCCTCGTCTATGAGGAAGAGAGCCGTGCCGTTGGAGAAATCCGGGACATCCTGAATCCGGACTTCGAGAGCATTCAAGTCAACAATGCCGAGGTGTTTGAACAAATTCATGACTATGTGAACCAGATAGCCCCCGATCGCAGTGATATCGTGAAACTATACAGCGAGGACACGCCAATCTTTGACAAATTCGGCATCACCAAGCAGATCAAATCCTCGTTTGGCAAAACGGTATCCTTCAAGTCGGGCGCATACATAATCGTAGAAAGCACCGAGGCCCTCCACGTCATCGACGTGAATTCCGGCAACCGCTCGCGCACCAGCACCGACCAGGAGAGCAACGCACTCAACGTGAACCTGCTCGCTGCCGACGAAATCGCGCGCCAGTTGCGCCTCAGGGACATGGGCGGCATCATCGTCATTGACTTCATTGACATGGCCAAGGCAGAACACCGCAACGAGCTGTACAAGCACATGCGCGAAGTGATGCAGAAAGACCGTGCGCGACACAATATCCTGCCGCTGAGCAAGTTTGGACTGATGCAAATCACGCGACAGCGCGTGAGACCCGCACTGGACATCGTCACCGCCGAGACATGCCCGTCGTGTGGCGGCAAAGGCGAAGTTCAACCCTCGCTGCTCTTTACCGACATGTTGAAAGACAAGATTGATTACCTTGTCCACACGTTGAACGTGAACAACTTCATTATGTATGTCCATCCGTTTGTCGATGCCTACCTCAAAAAAGGTATCATGAGTGAATACTGGAAATGGCGCAGGGAATTCAAGCGCAAATTCCGCATCCTGCCCGACCAGTCGCTCAACTATCTCGAATACAAGGTACTCGACAAAGAACGCAACGAGATTGACCTTAAAGAAGAAAAAGACACCAGCAGCAGTGAGACGAGCAAGAAAGAACGCCGCTCCAAGAAACATGCTGCCGAACACGAAGACGACAGTCAGCACTGACAACAAGTCACTGCCCCGACTACAGACATCAAGGCCACCCTGCACAATACCGGCAGGGCGGCCTTTTTTGTTGACAAACGCCTATTGAAATGCCTCACGCTAAGGCCCTAAGAGATCAATCATTAGGGCCCTGACCAGCCCAGGCGGGCTTAAAAATTACCGACTGCTGACCAAGAGACGCAAAATTTTGCGTCTCTACATAGCCAACAAATTGAGCATCAGTGGTTTATTGCTATCGAACTCACGTTAAGAACAAGTTCATCGGTGGCCATTGCACATATTGTATTACCACAAACGATTAGAAGAAAAAAACTTAGCGTCTTGGCGCCTTAGCGTGGGGGGCCAAGTGTGCGGAGGCCAAAGCAAAGAAGTTGTTACCGTTGTTTAACCGTTTATTTGTTTATGTTGTTTGAAAAGCTTAGCGTCTTGGCGCCTTTGCGTGGGGCCAAAGGACTGAATGGTTACGTTGATAAGTCTTGTGCGTTAAATATTGTGAAACCCTATCGAGTTTTCATATTTATAAATTATATTTGCAACCAGAATTTCATTCTAACATTAACCATTTAATAACAATCAACTTAACCAATGAAGAAACCAACAGCTAAAAAAGCTAAGAAGGACATGAGTAAGCCCAATGCTCTGGGCAAGAAAACCAAGAGTTACATTCAAATGGAAGAGCGCTTTGGCGCCCACAACTACCATCCCCTGCCCGTCGTGCTGAAGAAGGGTAAGGGCATCTATGTTTGGGATGTCGAGGGCAAGAAGTATTTCGACTTCCTGTCGGCCTACTCTGCTGTTAACCAGGGTCACTGCCATCCCCGCATCGTCAAGGCCCTGAAGGACCAGACCAACAAGCTGTGTCTGACCTCTCGCGCATTCTACAACGAGGCTTTCTGCGAGTATGAGAAATTCATGCACTCCTACTTCGGCTATGACAAGGTGCTCCCCATGAACACCGGTGCCGAGGGTGTTGAGACTGCCTTGAAGCTTGCCCGTCGCTGGGGTGTTGCCAAGAAGGGCATCGACAACGACAAGGTAAAGATCATCTGCTGCGAGGGTAACTTCCACGGCCGCACCGTGACCGTCATCACCATGAGCGATGACCCCAGCAGCTATGCCGACTATGGTCCCCTGACCCCCGGTTTCATCCGTATCCCCTACAATGATCCCAAGGCGCTCGAAGAGGCGCTCGAGAAATATGGCAAGGAGGTTGCCGCATTCATCGCCGAGCCCATCCAGGGCGAGGCAGGTGTGTTCGTTCCCGATGACGGCTACCTGAAGAAATGCTTCGACCTGTGCCACAAGCACAACGTGCTGTTTATTGCCGACGAGGTGCAGACCGGTATCGCCCGCACGGGTAAGATGCTGTGCAGCCAGCACGACGGCATCCGTCCCGACATCGTTATCCTGGGCAAGGCCCTGGGTGGTGGTGTGCTGCCCGTATCGGCTTGCTTGGCCGACGACGACATCATGCTCAACGTGAAGCCCGGTGAGCACGGCTCAACCTTTGGCGGTTTCCCCCTGGCAGCCCGCGTTGCCGTCGAGGCGCTGAAGGTGGTTAAGGACGAGAAGCTCGTTCAGAATGCCGAGAAGATGGGTAAGATCTTCCGTGAGGAGATTGAGAAGATCAACTCGCCGTTCATCGTGCAGGTGCGCGGCCGTGGTCTGTTGAATGCCATCGTCACCAAGCCCGTCGAGGGCAAGACCGCTTGGGACATCTGCCTCAAGCTGCGTGACAACGGTCTGCTGGCCAAGCCCACCCACGACCACATCATCCGCTTCGCTCCTCCCTTGTGCATCACCAAGGATGAGCTCATGGAGGCCATCGCCATCATCAAGAAGACCTTCGAGCAGATGTTCGGATAATCTTTATTCAAGCATCGCGAGTGCTGGCACTCGCGATGCTTGAAGTTTAGAGTTTAGCGCTTAGGGGCTTTAAACTCATCAAATCAACTAAAAACTAGAAACTAGGGACTAGGGACTAGAAACTAGGGACTAGAAACTAGGGACTAGAAACTAGGGACTAGGGACTAGGGACTAGAAACTAACAACTAAAAACTAAAAACTAAAAACTTAACATAATGAATAACGCTATTATCAATTTTCCCCTTCCCGCCAATGAGCCGGTGAAGGCCTATATGCCCGGTTCGCCCGAGCGCGTTGCTCTCGAGGCCGAACTCGAGCGCCAGAGCAAAATCGTGGTTGACATCCCCATCATCATCGGTGGCAAGGAAATCCGCACCGGTGACACGGGTCAAGTGACCTGCCCCCACGACCACAAGCACGTGCTGGCTACCTACCACAAGGTGGGCAAGAAAGAAATCAAGATGGCTATCGACGCAGCCATGAAGGCATGGAAAGAGTGGAGCCGCACTCCCTGGACCACCCGTGCCGCTATCGTGATGAAGATGGCCGAGCTGCTGGCTACCAAATATCGTCCCATCATGAACGCAGCAACCATGCTGGGCCAGAGCAAGAACATCTATCAGGCCGAAATCGACTCGG
>JAEEGF012337418.1_pt1 | contig 19844 bp, 17 predicted proteins | sample 9134171 | NCBI WGS metagenome assembly JAEEGF01 (sample SAMN16246542, study PRJNA631951) | gut metagenome | biome: gut microbiome; feature: rumen; material: AP-attached | host: Bos | place: Iran: Karaj | collected 2018-10
ATGACGGCATAAACTTCGGCATTGTAGTTTTTGTATTCGTTTGCGCGCTGTTCCACGCGGGAGCTTGCCAGAGACGCGATCTTTTCGGCAGAACTGCTGTCGGCGGCGTTTATGAGCCAGATCTCATCGGCCCGGATGCTGTCTCCGGAGATCGCCACGATCGAGCTGCTGATCAGTTCCGGATCGAGACCCATATAATCAAACTGTCTGTCTTCGTCAAGAGTCACCATTTCGGGCAGTTCGACAGACTTTGTGATCTCTGAATAAACAGCATCAATATCGGTATCGGAAACCGTATCGGAAGCATTGCCGCTTCCGCAGCCCGCGAAGAGGCAGAGTGCCGTGACAATTAAGGCCAACATACATAATTTTTTCATAATAATTACTCCTCCGGAAGATTGTAATAATTTGCGGGGTCACGCAGCGCCTCAGCCCAGGGCTGACCGGCTGAACTTTTCATGTGAACATAATGATCCCCGGCATATTCCTTCTTAATATATCCGTTTTCATCCGCAAAAACATCAAAAACATCAATGTAGCAATATCCTTTTTCTTCAGCTGAGTCTTTCAGCAGTCTGTTGAAACTCAATATATTGTCTCTAGTGATTTTGTTATATGAAGAATCGATCGATGAAGGAGTCATGCCCTGAAGAAACAGTTTCGTTTCCGGACATTCGCGAGTCAGGATCCCGACCAGTTCCATTGCAGACTCATAGGCTTTTTCAGGGCCGCCCGATACGACATCGTTCATGCCAAGAAGCAGGAACAGCTTGTCGCAGCCGATTGTGTTCACGGTTTCCCGTATATTTCTGTTAACTCCGCGATAAGATACGGGGACGCCCATTGCGGCAGCATAATATGCGTAGTTTTCTATAGAAAAAATAAGAACTCCGTCCAAGGCCTCCTGTTCGGTATTCAGATAAGTCTGCAGGGAGGAGGAGACTGAATCGCCTATTATGACAGAATTGCTGAAATAGCCGTCTTCATCGGGAGAAGGACGATCGGGGACATTTTCGGCCGGAGACGGGGAATCTTGAGGAACTGCTTCTTCCGCACGGGTCTCCGGTTCGGATATCAGCGCATCTTCGCTGACAGGATTCTCAGAGACTTCAGTCATCTCATCCTGGATCCCGGCAGAACATGAAGAAAAGAACAATACGGAAGCCGCTGTAAGGACGAAGAAAAGACCTTTAATAATTACTTTCATTCAAATGATTACAGCAGCCCGCTGTCAACTGCCAGATCATGCTCCGATTCAAGAGCCTCCGCAGCGTTGTAGCCGAGCTTCTTCTGACGGTTGTTCATGGCGGCAAGCTCGAGAATGACAGCGAGGTTTCTGCCCGCCTCGACAGGAATGGTTACACAGGGAAGCTCAACACCCAAAATGTTTTCGGTCTCCGATGAGATCCCGAGTCTGTCATAGGCTTTTCCGTCGACCCACTTTTCCATTTTAATGACCATATCGATATTCGTTTCGGGCTTTACCGCGCTCACTCCGTACAGATAACGGACATTGATAACGCCGATTCCGCGAAGTTCCATATAATATCTGATTAGCTCGGGAGCCTCGCCGAGAAGATCGTTTTTGTTTACCCGTTTTATGACCACCGCGTCATCGGCTATGAGCCTGTGGCCCCTCTTGATGAGCTCGAGAGCCGTTTCGCTCTTGCCTATGCCGCTGTCTCCCTCCAGCAGGACGCCCTCGCCGTATATCTCCACAAGCACTCCGTGGATCGTGACTCTCGGAGCCATCTCGGCTCTCAGAAAACCGACCAGATTTGCCTGGAACTCGGAGGTGTCCTCCGAAGTTATGAACAGATTGACATCATATTTTTCGGCCATCTCCAGACAGGAGGGGAAGGGGACGACACCGTGGCACAGCACCAGGGCAGCAATCCCTGTCTTAAAGAAAGCCTCAAAAGCGGAAAGGCGCTCCGCATAAGTCAGGGTCTCGAGATAAGTGCTTTCGACACGGCCTATCACCTGGATTCTTTTCGGGTCGAAATAATTATAGAAGCCGGCAAGCTGAAGGGCCGGTCTGTTGATGTCCGCCGTAGTTATGACGGCGCTTTCATAGTCCTTCGACAGGTGAAGCGGCTCAAGATTGTGCTTTATGACGATCTTTTTCAGAGACACCGGGTATTTTGTTACCATTTATATAAACCTCCTGGGGAAGAGTTCGCTTTGAATAAAGACAGTATACACGCATCCGGGCGTAAAAGCAACATAAGGGACCTTTTCTTTTCGTAGCATCAGATGTTTCAATATATTTTTGAAAATTTTTCTTGCAATTGCATTGCTGTTTTGTTATCATACAAAAGCTGTCTTTCAGCGAAATCGGCAAAAGGAGGTGCTTCATATATGGCAAAATGTCAGTTCTGTGATAAGGATGTCTCTTTCGGCATCAAGGTTTCCCACTCACACAGACGCAGCAACCGTACCTGGAAGCCCAACGTGAAGCGCGTCAAGGCCATAGTAGACGGTAAACCCCAGCATGTTTACGCCTGCACTCGCTGCCTTCGCAGCGGAAAGGTCACCCGCGCTGTGTAATTGAACAATTACCCGATTAAAGCCCGCTCTTTGTGACGCGGGCTTTAACCGTATTTTATGGAGAAAAGGGAGATAAACATGAAAGAGCTTGAAGAGAAAGTGTTAAAGGACGGAAAGGTGCTTCCCGGAGGAGTGCTGAAGGTAGATTCGTTCCTGAACCACCAGATCGACCCCCAGATATTAATGGCCATGGCAAATGAACTCAAGAGACTCTATGACGGGTACGGGATCAACAAGGTCATGACTGTCGAAGCCTCAGGCATAGCGATCGCGGTATTTGCAGCCTACGTATTCAACTGCAAGGCGGTATTTGCCAAGAAGAGCAAGACCTCCAATATTTCGGATGATGTATACAGCTCCGAAGTGAGATCCTTTACCCACGGGAATACGAATACCGTAGTCTGCTCAAAGGAATATCTCTGCAAAGGGGATAAAGTCCTTATAGTCGATGATTTTCTCGCGCACGGAGAAGCTCTCAGAGGTCTCATTTCAATTTGCGAGCAGGCCGGAGCGGAAGTAGTCGGATGCGGCATCGCGATCGAGAAAGTTTTCCAGGGCGGCGGCAATGAACTGAGAGAAAAAGGCATAAGGGTCGAATCGCTCTGCAAAATAGCGTCCATGAGCGATACAAGCCTTGAGATATGCTGATTTGAGCCGTTTGGTTGCCATAATCCGGTTATAATTGCATTTATGCAACCTGCACAAAAATACATCAAAATTTTTGTATAAAATTCCCAAAAAGAAGCTTGACATCTCAGGGGGTATGTGTTATTGTGCGGCCGTGAAGTGAATATCGGTTTCGATATAAGCAAATGATATGGATTTGAAGTCTCTACCCGGACGCCGTAAATGACCGGACTATCGAATTGCAAAAACGCCGTGATTTTTTTACGCGTTGTTTTTTACTTTTCGCATCGGGGAGATTTTAAAAGACCCCCGGTGCTTTTTGATTCTCTGTCGGCCGGTATTGCTTCCAAATCAAATATTTCTAAAGGAGAATCACAAGAATGAAAAAGATCTTAGCACTTGTCCTCGCACTTTGTATGGTATTTGCACTTGCAGCCTGCGGTCAGGCCGCTGCCCCCGCAGCCCAGGAAGCCGCTCCCGCTCAGGAAGCAGCCCCTGCAGCCGAAGAAGCAGCCCCCGCGGAAGAAGCCGCGGCTCCTGCCGTAAAAGTCGGCCTTATCTTCCTCCACGACGAGAACTCCACCTATGACGCAAACTTCCTGAATGCGGCGAAGGAAGTCTTCGAAGCGAACGGAATGGTTGAAGGCACTGACTTCATAATCAAGACCCAGATCCCTGAGGACCAGACCTGCGAAGATACCGCTCTCGACCTCGTAGACCAGGGCTGCAATGTTATCTTCTCCGACAGCTACGGCCATCAGAGCTACATGCTCGCAGCCGCGAAAGAGTGCCCGGATGTCGACTTCATCTCCGCTACAGGCGATATGGCGACAGCCGAGAAACTTGCCAACTATCACAATGCTTTTGCAGACATCTACATGGGCCGTTTCCTCGTCGGCGTTGCAGCCGGACTCAAGCTCAATGAAATGATCGAATCCGGCAAGATCACTGCAGACCAGGCCAAGATGGGCTATGTCGGCGCTTACACATACGCGGAAGTTATCTCCGGTTACACATCCTTCTACCTCGGCGCAAAATCCGTATGCCCCTCCGTCACCATGGACGTAACATTCACAGGTTCCTGGTATGATGAGACCGCAGAGAAAGCTGCAGCACAGAGCCTTATTGACGGCGGCTGCGTACTTCTCTCCCAGCATGCTGACTCCTACGGCGCTCCCACGGCGTGCGCAGAGGCTGGCGTTCCCGATGTTTCCTACAACCTCGATACCTCCGATGCCGGCCCCGACACTTACCTCGCCTCCTCCCGCATCAACTGGGCTCCCTACTTCCAGTACATTCTCGACTGCAAAGCAAGCGGCACAGCTATAGATGAAGACTGGTGCGGCACCCTTGAGGGCGGCTCCGTTGAAGTGATCTCCATCAGCGAGGCCAATGCTGCTCCCGGAACGATCGAGAAAGTCGAAGAGGTCAAGGCTGCTCTTCTCGACGGAAGCGTTAAAGTTTTCGATACCGCGACCTACACAGTCGGCGGTGAGACCCAGACCTCTTACATGGCAAATGCCATCGGCGGAGATTTTGATCCCGATACCGAAGCGATCGTTGACGGAGTATTCGCAGAGTCTGAATTCCGCAGTGCTCCTTACTTCGATGTTCAGATCGACGGAATCACCCTTCTCGATACAGCATTCTAATTTAATTTAAAGATAAAGAGGGAAGCTCCCTTTCATGGGAGCTTCCCGTAATCTTCAAAAGGGAGGAACCGGATTGGACGGAACAAATGCAGCAGTAAAAATGCGTAATATTACAAAGACTTTCGGCTCTGTAGTTGCCAATGACAAGGTATGGCTTGACATATACAAAGGCGAAATTCTTGCTCTTTTGGGAGAAAACGGCAGCGGAAAAACCACGCTGATGAACATGCTGTCCGGAATCTATTTCCCCGATGAAGGCCAGATATTCATAAATGACGAAGAGGTCAAGATAACCTCACCGAAGATCGCGTTCGACCACGGAATAGGCATGATCCACCAGCATTTCAAGCTTGTCGATGTGCTTACGGCCGCGGAAAATATCGTTCTTGGACTGAATGACGGAAGCAGATTTGATCTGAAGAAAGCCTCCGAGAAGATCAGAAGCATCTGTGAGATGTACGGCTTTGAAGTGGATCCTGACCAGAAGATCTACGACATGTCGGTTTCACAGAAGCAGACCGTCGAGATAGTAAAGGTACTCTACAGAGGAGCGGACATACTCATACTCGACGAGCCCACCGCTGTGCTTACGCCGCAGGAGACGGACAGACTTTTTGCCGTTCTGCGCAATATGAGAGACGACGGAAAGGCCGTAGTAATCATTACTCACAAGCTCCACGAGGTGGAGGACATTTCCGACAGAGTTGCCATTTTAAGAAAAGGCCAGTTTGTCGGAGACATGAAGACGAAAGAAACGAATGCCGCCGAGATGACCAATATGATGGTCGGACATGCGGTATCTCTGAACATAGAAAGACCGGATCCGGTCGATCCCAAGCCGAGAATAGAGGTGAGGAACCTCACTGTCCGAGATGTTGACGGGATCGTCAAACTCAACGATGTCTCATTCACCGCCAATTCAGGAGAGATTCTCGGCATAGCGGGCATTTCCGGCTGCGGACAGAAGGAGCTGCTCGAATCGATAGCGGGACTCCAGAAGGTCGAGAGCGGAAGCATTGCCTATATTAACGACAAAGGAGAGCCGGAGGAACTCGTCGGAAAGGATCCGCTGAGCATTCAGGCTATGGGCGTCGCCCTCTCGTTTGTGCCTGAAGACAGACTCGGTATGGGCCTGGTCGGGAATATGAACCTCTCCGACAATATGATGCTCAGATCGTACAGGAGAGGAAAGACAGCGTTTACGGACAGAAAGGCTCCGCACAAGCTTGCGGAAAATGTGGTCAACGAGCTCAGCGTTTCGACTCCGAGCGTTGAGACTCCTGTAAGAAGACTTTCGGGAGGCAACGTGCAGAAGGTCCTTGTAGGGCGCGAGATCGCCTCCGCGCCGACAGTCCTTCTGACAGCCTATGCAGTAAGAGGATTGGACATAAATTCCTCGTACACTATCTACGATCTGATCAACAAAGAGAAAAAACAGGGCGTGGCAGTCATATATGTGGGAGAAGACCTCGATGTCCTTCTGGAGCTAAGCGACAAGATACTTGTCCTCTGCGGAGGCAGGGTGAGCGGATATATCGAAGGCAGAGGGGCGGACAAGAGGAAAGTCGGAATGATGATGACGAAGCTTGGAGGTGCCGCTGAAGATGAAGAATAAAGAACCTCTCGTACATCTGGTCAAACGCAGCGACATAAGCTCCGGAAAAGCCTGGATCATTCGCGGGATCGCAATTCTGGCTTCACTGGTATTCTGCGGTCTTCTGACGCTGGCGATTGCAAAGGTCAACCCGATCAAGCTTTATTCTGCGATGTTCGAAGGAAACTTTGGAAGCAAAAGGCGCATATGGGTGCTTCTGAGCAATATAAGCGCACTGCTCGGCCTTTCGATCGCGGTTACGCCGGCCTTCAAAATGCGCTGCTGGAACCTCGGGGCTGAGGGCCAGTGCCTGGCCGGAGCCCTGGCGACTACAGCCTGCATGATCCTTCTGGGCGGAAAAGTTGCGAACCCGCTTCTCTGGGTCATCATGCTCGTATCCGCTGTTCTCGCGGGTGCGATCTGGGGATTCATTCCCGCCTTCTTCAAAGCGAGATACGGCACCAACGAGACCCTTTTCACACTTATGATGAACTACGTGGCAACCCAGCTTGTCGCTTACTTTATAGTTATATGGGAGACGACAAAGGGCAGCGCGAATATAGGAGTCATAAACCAGAGGACGGAAGCGGGCTGGCTCCCCGTGATCGGAGGCCAGAGATACCTGCTCAATGTTCTGATCATCGCCGCTCTGACCATATTCATGTTCATATACCTCAAGTACACCAAGCACGGATACGAGATCGATGTCGTGGGCGAGAGCGAAAAGACCGCGAGATATATCGGAATAAATGTAAGAAATGTCATAATGAGGACCATGCTCCTCTCCGGAGCGATATGCGGAGTCTGCGGCTGGCTGCTGGTCGGAAGCACGAACCACACGCTGACCACTTCTCTCACCTCCGGATACGGATTTACTGCAGTCATGGTCTCCTGGCTCTCGAGATTCGATCCTCTGATAATGATATTCTCGAGCTTCCTGCTCATATTTATGAACAAGGGCGCTTCCGAAGTTGCGTCCTCGCTGAGCCTCAACGAGAGCTACGGGGACATCCTGACCGGTATCGTGCTGTTCTTCCTGATAGGCTGTGAATTCTTTATAAACTACAGAGTCATATTCCGCAAAAAGAACGCGGAAGTTTCGGAAAAGAAGGAGGCCTGAGATATGAATGCACTTATAGCTTTTCTTTCCAGAGCGATAGTACAGAGCATCCCTCTTCTTTTCGGATCGACGGGTGAGATCCTGACAGAGAAATCCGGCAATCTGAACCTCGGTATTCCCGGGATCATGTATGTCGGAGCCATATCCGGAGTCATCGGGGCTTTCCCGCTTCAGCAGAGAATAACCGCGGGAGAAGCCGTGAGCCCGTTTGCGGTCATAATGATACCTCTGCTCTGCTGCCTCTTCGCTTCCCTCCTTATGGGCCTTCTTTACTGCTTCCTTACAGTCACCCTGAAGGCCAACCAGAACGTGACCGGTCTTGCTATGACGACCTTCGGTCTCGGCTTCGGGAATTTCTTCGGAGGCTCCCTCATAAAGCTCTCCGGAAGCAACGCCCCGGCAATAGTCCTGACAGACATCTCTCTTATTTACAGCAGATCCATAGCGGACAAAAATACGGCTGGCCCGATCGGCAAGCTTTTCTTCAGCTATGGCTTTCTGGCCTATCTCGCAATTATAATTGCCGTAACGGCGGCCTATATCCTAAAGAAGACCAGGATAGGCCTGAACCTGAGAGCCGTCGGAGAGAACCCTGCCACTGCCGATGCTGCGGGCATAAACGTGAACAGATACAAGTACGTGGCAACCTGCGTCGGCTCTATGACAGCCGGACTCGGCGGACTTTTCTACGTGCTCGACTACGCCTCCGGAGTATGGTCCAACGGCGGATTCGGAGACAGAGGCTGGCTCGCCATTGCGCTTGTCATCTTCTCGCTCTGGCGCCCGGCTGTGGCAATAGGAGCTTCCATCGTTTTCGGCGGACTGTTCATTTTGAACGCCTTCATACCGAGCGGGACCAACCTCGCGATCAAAGAGATCTACAAGATGGCCCCGTACGTCGTAACGATCATAGTTCTGATCATAAGCTCGATGAGGAACAAAAAAGACAAGCAGCCTCCCGCCTCCCTCGGCCTTGCGTACTTCAGAGAAGAAAGATAAGAATAATCAGATCAAAAAAATACCTGCAGTTTCCTGCAGGTATTTTTTGTTTTTTATTTATCCAAGCGATATAAGGCCTTCACAGCTTACGATATCGAGCTGCTTTTCGCTGTACTGCCCTCCGTAGGTCCAGACGGCCTTGAGGTTTATCGTCCCTCCGCTTTGGGGGAGCGTGACGGACTTTGTGCCGAGGTCCTCGGTCTCCATGACCAAGGTATCGGAATTGACTGTCGGGGAGCTGAAATAGACCGTTTCATTGCCCACAGTGACCGTTATCGCGCTCGGATAGCCGTTGTAATGCCAGGCGAAGTGTTCGATCTTGACCGTGACATTGACTCTCGAGGTTCCGTCGCCGAGGGCTTCCGCGCTGTATTCCACTATCATATTGAGGCCGGTCTCCGTATTGCTCTTGAAGCTTCCGCTGCTTAGAGCGGAGGGCGCGGGAGTGGGAGAGGGGGTCGGGATCGTCGTCGCCTCGGGGATATATATCGTCGGAACCGGAGTCGGTACCGCGGACGGATCGGGAGGCGGAGCCGTCGGTACGGCTACTGCTTCCACACCCTCGGGGAGAGGGGTCTGCTCTTCAGAGGCTTTTATCTCCGCGTTTCTGTTGCTCAGGGCTGAAAATATGACCGCGATGGCGAGCAGAAATACGGCTATGAATATTATCGCTTTGATCTTGCCGCCCATGGTTTAGTACTCCAGATTCTTCTCCGTTTCCTTGCTGAAGACGTGGGCTACGTTGCCGTTGAAGTTGAAGTATACAGTGTCGCCTCTGTTGAAGCTGTCCTTGAGGTCAATGGTCGGAACGATAACGATGACATCCTTTCCGTCTGCATTGAGGTGCAGATGTACGGAGGAGCCCATCATCTCGCTGACATCGACCGTGGCCCTGACGCCTGCTTCACCGACGTTCGTATGCTCGGGACGTACGCCCAGTGTGACAGCCTGGCTCTGGACATCGTTCGCGAGAAGTCTCTCTTCCTTATCCTCGCTGAGCTCTGTCTTCGTGCCGCCGAGCTCTACGAAGAACTTGTTGCCCTCGCGTGTGAGCTGCGCGTCGAAGAAGTTCATCTGAGGCATCCCGATGAAGCCTGCGACGAAGAGGTTCGCGGGATGGTTGAAGACCTCCTGAGGAGTGCCGATCTGCTGGATGTAGCCGTCTCTCATGATGACGATCCTGTCGCCGAGAGTCATGGCTTCGGTCTGGTCATGGGTTACGTAGATAAATGTGGTATTGATACGGTTGCGGAGCTTGATGATCTCGGCCCTCATCTCGTTACGCAGTTTGGCGTCGAGGTTTGAAAGAGGCTCGTCCATCAGCATGACCTTCGGGTCACGTACGATAGCACGGCCGATCGCGACACGCTGTCTCTGGCCTCCGGACAGTGCCTTGGGCTTGCGGTCGAGATACTGGGTGATGTCGAGGATCTCAGCTGCTTCGCGGACTTTCTTGTCGATCTCATCTTTGGGGGCATGGCGCAGTTTAAGGGAGAATGCCATGTTCTCATATACTGTCATATGAGGATACAGGGCGTAATTCTGGAAGACCATCGCGATATCGCGGTCTTTCGGCGCGACGTCGTTCATGAGTTTTCCGTCAATGTACAGCTCGCCGCCCGATATCTCTTCAAGGCCGGCTACCATTCTCAGAGTCGTGGATTTGCCGCAGCCTGAAGGTCCGACGAGAACTATGAATTCCTTGTCGGCGATGTCAAGGTTGAACTTCTGGACAGCGACGACACCTTCGTCGGTTATCTGAAGATTGGCCTTTTTCTTCTCGGGCTCGTCTTTCTTCTTCTTTTTCTTCTTATCCTCTCCGCTGACGAAAGGATAAACCTTCTTCACATCCTTGAGTTGTACAGTTGCCATAGATTCCGGCTCCGGCCTGTCTGCATCCGCAAGGGCAGGTCTCACGCGCGCGATTCGCGCCGCGCTTTTACGGCATGTCTCCACAATGCCGCACCCCGAGCCACGGGGACAATTTTCCTCCTTTTTTCTGCTGTGCCCGGATACATTTAAAATGATGGAGTTCCGGTACACGCTTTAAAATAATATCTATATTTGCTGCCCAAGGCAGAAATATACCAATAAAGCAAATTATATTATACAGGACTTTACCGAAAAGGTAAAGCCCTGTTTTCCTTTAAATTCAGTTAGAAATCGGCGTTTCCGGTGGTCCTCGGGTGGAGCTCGACGTCTCTGATGTTTGAAACTCCCGTGAGATACATTATCATCCTCTCGAAGCCCAGCCCGTAGCCGGCGTGGCGGCAGGAGCCGTAGCGTCTGAGATCCAGATACCACCAGTAATCCTCCTTATTGAGGCCCAGTTCGTCCATACGCTTCTCCAAGACATCGAGCCTCTCCTCCCTCTGGCTTCCGCCGATGATCTCTCCGATACCCGGAACCAGGCAGTCGGCGGCGGCGACGGTCTTGCCGTCGTCATTGAGGCGCATGTAGAAGGCCTTTATATCTTTGGGATAGTCGGTCACGAAGAGCGGCTTTTTGAAGACCTGTTCGGTCAGATATCTCTCGTGCTCGGTCTGGAGGTCTATGCCCCAGTGTACCGGGTAGTCGAATTTCTGACCGCTCTTCTGGAGGATGTCCACCGCTTCCGTATAAGTGATCCTGCCGAACTCGTTGGAGACGACGTTGTTAAGTCTGGAGAGAAGCTCCCTGTCCACGAAACTGTTGAAAAACTCCATCTCCATCGGGCATTTCTCGAGGACGGTATTTATGATGTATTTCACCATCGCCTCGGCGGTGTCCATGTAGTCTTTAAGATCCGCGAAAGCCATCTCCGGCTCGATCATCCAGAACTCTGCGGCGTGGCGCTGGGTGTATGAGACCTCGGCGCGGAATGTAGGCCCGAAGGTGTAGACGTCACCGAAGGCCATGGCGAAGTTCTCGGCGTTGAGCTGGCCGGAGACCGTGAGGTTGGCAGGCTTCCCGAAGAAGTCTTTGCTCCAGTTGACGGAGCCGTCCTCGTTGCGGGGAGGGTCGCTGACATCCAGAGTGGTGACCCTGAACATGTCTCCGGCACCCTCGGCGTCGGAGCCCGTGATTATCGGGGTGTGGACATATACAAAGCCGCGCTGCTGGAAAAACTCGTGTATGGCGTAGGCCGCCACGCTTCTGACTCTGAAGACCGCGGAGAAGAGGTTGGTGCGCGGCCTCAGGTGCTGTATGGTCCGCAGGAATTCCACGCTGTGGCGTTTCTTCTGAAGCGGATAGTCCGGAGCCGAGAGGCCCTCGACGGCGATCTTCTTTGCCTTGAGTTCGAAGGGCTGTTTGGCCTCCGGAGTGAGTTCCAGCACGCCTTCTGCGATCAGAGCCGCGCCGACGTTCTGGGCAGCTATCTCGTTATAGTTTTCAAGGCTCTCTCTCGCGAAGACGACCTGGAGGGATTTGAAGCAGCTGCCGTCGTTGAGCTCGATAAAGCCGAAATTCTTCATGTCGCGGACTGTTCTCACCCAGCCGCAGACTCTTATCTCCTTCCCGCCGAAGGAGGCGGAGTCCTCAAATATCTGTTTTATTTTTGTTCTGTCCATTATCCTGCGCTCCCGTATTAAAATATGAACTCTATAGGTGCTCTGTAATTGCAGAGGGTTATGTCGTCGTGCTCCCCGCCGGATTCTCCGTCCCTGGTCCAGGCGACAGGCTTTTCAAAGGTGAACCGGGCTTTCCTGGTCTGGATTATCAGGAGATTGTCGTCCTCGTAGCTCTGCGAGAGGACCGAGGAGACCAGAGAGGCAAAAGCCTCCGGCGTCTTCGGGTCCCTGACCAGGACGAGCTCGGAAAAACCGTCGCCGAGCCGCACCATGTCCTCCTTGAGTTTTATTATCCCGGCGACCGAGGTCGAGTTGGACATGCTCCCGTAGATCAGCGGGCCTTCAAATACTCCGCCGTCGTACTCGACTCTCCCGTTTACGGAAGTGATCTTCGGAAGAGCGAGTGCGCCCTGAAGGACATAGGCCAGGTGCCCGAGGACCTTCTTCTGGTCCTGTGGGGTGGTATAGCTTATCTCCGTAAAGGCTCCGAAGGCCGCGATGTAAGAGAAGAACTCATCATCCCCGAAGCCTCCGACGTCGTAGGGGTGCCCTTCGCCTCTGAGCATCTTCAGAACGGCCGCCAAGGCGTTGTTCTTCGGGATGTCGAGCGTGGTCGCTACATCGTTCGTGGTGCCCATCGGGATATAGCCGAGCTTCGGCCGCTTTTTGAGCTTCATGAGCCCGGAGAGGACCTCGCTCAGAGTCCCGTCCCCGCCGATGCAGGCGACAATGTCGAAATCCGAGCCGCACTCTTCGACAAAGTTTATGGCGTCGCCCGGGGCTCTGGTGAAATAGACCGTGGGGGCGTAGCCTGCGCGGCTTAATGCCAGAAGAGCGTCGGAAAAGCCGTTTTTATACTCTCCGCGCCCGGCGTTCGGGTTCACTATCAGAAGAAAAGGCTTGAGCATGGATGATGACCCTCTGAGCTTAAAAATAACAATATGGTATTATATTACAAGCGCCCCCGGAATTCAACTTTTTGCTTGACACTTCAGCAAAATCAGTCTATTATAGCAGCATCATTCAAGCTGGAGAATACAGATGAGATCTTTCTGCTTTGCATACTATTATTACTTTACCGCAAAAAAACGGTAAGGCATATTTGTGATGCAAAGAAGTAACTGAAAATACTTTGAACTGCTTCGCGGATAATGTCTGCAAGGCAGTTTTTTTGATATCCGGAGGAGAATCATGATAGTAATACTGAAGAACAATGTGCCGGGCGCGAAAGAGGAGCAGCTTGTCTCCTGGATAAAGAACATGGGCCTCCAGGTCCATATCTCGAGGGGCGTTTACAATACGGTCTTAGGCCTCGTCGGGGACACCTCGAAAGTGGATACGGAGCTGCTGGAGAGTCTGGAGATAGTACAGTCCGTAAAACAGGTCTCGGAGCCCTTCAAATGTGTCAACAGGAAATTCCACCCGGACGATACGATCATAGAAGTCGGGGACATTAAGATCGGAGCCGGCAATTTCGTCCTGATCGCGGGCCCATGCTCGGTCGAGACCGAGGAGCAGATAGTGAAAGTCGCGAAGGCCGTAAAGGCCTCGGGAGCCGACATGTTGAGAGGCGGGGCCTTCAAGCCGCGCACCTCCCCCTACGATTTCGCGGGACTCAAGGCCGAGGGACTGGAGCTTTTGAAGATAGCGAGAGCGGAGACGGGGCTTCCCATAGTAACCGAGCTCATGAATATAATGGATATCGATCTCTTCGAGGATGTCGACGTCATCCAGATAGGGGCCAGGAATATGCAGAACTACGACCTGCTCCGCGAGATGGGAAAGCTCGACAAGCCCATACTTCTGAAAAGAGGCCTTGCCAACACGCTGAAGGAGCTTCTGATGAGCGCCGAGTATATAATGTCGAGCGGAAACGAGCGGGTAATCCTCTGTGAGAGGGGCATACGGACCTTCTCGGACTACACGAGAAACACCTTCGACCTCTCGGCGGTCCCGATGCTCCACGAGCTGAGCCACCTGCCCGTCATCGCGGACCCGAGCCACGCGACCGGAATGTCGAGACTCGTCCCGCCCATGGCTCTGGCGGCCACGGCGGCCGGGGCGGACGGCCTCATAATAGAGGTCCACAACGACCCTATGCACGCCCTTTGTGACGGCGCCCAGTCGCTGACGCCTGAGGACTTCGACGCCCTCGCGGTGAAGATCCGCGACGTGAGAAAGGCGGCGGGGCTGTGACGGTCGGCGTCGCGGGGCTCGGGCTCATAGGCGGCTCCTTCGTAAAGGCCTACCATGAGGCCGGCGAGAGGGTGCTGGCCTGGAACAGGACGAGATCGGTCCTGGACTTTGCCCTGCTCGAGGGCAGCGCAGACGGGGAGCTCAATGAGGAGACAATAAAGGAGTGCGACCTCATCCTGGTCGCCCTCTACCCGGAGGCGGCGATCGGTTTTATCTCGCGGATGGCGCCTTATATAAATAAGGAAAGCTTCGTCATAGACTGCTGCGGGACCAAGCGCGTGGTCTGCGCCGCGTGCTTCCCGATTGCGGAGAGATACGGCTTTACCTATATCGGCGGCCACCCGATGGCGGGGACCCAGTACTCGGGCTACAAGTACGCAAAGGCGACTCTCTACAAGGGCCAGCCGATGGTGCTTGTCCCGCCGGTCTTCGACGATATAGCCATGCTCTCGAAGGCCGAGGAGCTGCTCGCTCCGGCGCTTTTCGGACGTTTCAGCGTGACAACGGCGGAGAAACACGATGAGATGATAGCCTTCACCTCCCAGCTGGCCCACGTCGTCTCGAACGCCTACATAAAGAGCCCTACGGCCGGCCTCCACAAGGGCTTCTCGGCGGGCAGCTACAGGGATATGACGAGAGTCGCCTGGCTCAACCCGGGCATGTGGGCGGAGCTCTTCCTGGAGAACAGGGATTTCCTGGGGAGAGAACTCGACACGATCATAAATGCCTTGAGCGAGTACAAAAAGGCCATGGAGGAAGGGGACAAAGAGACTCTGACCCGGCTTCTGGACGAGGGCAGAAGGCGCAAGGAGGAAGTTGACGGCTGATGGAAAAGATACATGTCGGGACCGGAAGAAGCTACGACGTTCTTATAGGCAGGGGAATTCTGGAGCATGCCGGGAGCTGCCTCAGGGAATTCGGCGCCAAAAAGGCCGTTCTGGTCTCCGGGGAGAACGTCTTTCCGGTATACGCGGAAAAAATAAACATGGCCCTTGAAAAAGAGGGCATTAAGGTCTTCGATTTCATCATCGCGCCGGGGGAGGCCTCGAAGAGCCTGGAGACCTACGGGAAGCTGCTCGAGTTTCTCTGCGAGAAGGAGCTTACCCGGAGCGACATGCTCATAGCCCTCGGCGGCGGAGTCACCGGGGACCTCACCGGCTTCGCTGCCGCGACTTACTTAAGAGGCATCGGCTTTATACAGATCCCGACGACGCTGCTCGCAATGGTCGACTCCTCCGTCGGAGGAAAGACGGCCGTTAACTTAAGCGGCGGGAAGAACCTGGCCGGGGCCTTCTGGCAGCCCTCGGCGGTGCTCTGCGACCCGGACACCTTAAAGACCCTTCCGGAGCGGGAGTATATAAGCGGCATGGCGGAGGTCATCAAATACGGAGTTCTCGGGAACAGAGCCTTTTTCGATGAGCTCGCCGGGGATATTCCGTGCACCGATGAACATATAATTGAAACTTGTGTGAAAATGAAGCGGGATATAGTCGCGGAGGACGAGTTCGACGGCGGGAAGCGGAGGCTTTTAAACCTCGGGCACAGCTTCGGGCACGCCATCGAGGCTCTCTCGGAGTTCAAGATGACGCACGGGGAGGCCGTGAGCGCCGGAATGGCGATAATCGCGAGGGCCTCGGCAGCCTTGGGGTACATGAAAGAGTCTGAAGCCGGGGCGCTTATAAAATGTCTTAAGAAATACGGGCTTCCGACGGAGACGGAGTATTCCATAGAGGAGACAGAGCGCTTCGTAAGGATGGACAAGAAGATCGGCGGGGACACCATAAGCCTCATAGTTCCGAGGGAGATCGGAAACTGCGATATTATCAGGGTGCCGCTTGGCGACATCCCGCGCTGGCTGAGCCTCGGGGGCGTAAAATGACTAGAGAGATCATGCCCGGGCAGAGGACCGGGGAAATAAGGATACCGGCCTCGAAGTCGGTCTCGCACAGGATGCTGATCCTGGCGGCCCTAGGAGAGAAGGATGTGACCCTTAAGCTCGACGGAGTCTCCTCGGACATAAAAGCTACGGCGGAGTGCCTGGCGGCTCTCGGAGCCGGAATAAGCGAAGCGGAGGGAAAGATAGAAGTCTCTCCGATCAGGGCGGTGCCTTCGGGAGCGCGCGTTTTGAGATGCAGGGACAGCGGCGCCACGCTGAGATTTCTGATGCCGGTCGCCGGAGCGCTGGGAGCGGAGACCGTCTTTATCAGGGAGGGGAGGCTCCCGAAGAGACCTCTCGAGCCCTTCGGTAAAGAACTGATCTCCCACGGGATGAGTATACGCGAGGAGGGCGAAAAGCTCATCTGCAGCGGGCGGCTTAAAAGCGGGCGTTTCACGCTTCCCGGAAACATCTCCTCCCAGTTCATTTCGGCGCTCTTACTGGCGCTTCCGCTGCTCTCGGGGGACAGCACCCTGAAGATCACCGGAAAGCCCGAATCGGAGCCTTATATAAAGATCACCGAAGAAGCATTGAAAAAGGCCGGGATAAGATTCGAAACAGAGGGCAATATTTATCTTATTCCCGGGGATCAGAGATACGCTCTTCCGGAGAAGGCGGAGATAGAGGGGGACTGGTCCTCGGCCGCGTTCTTCCTATGCCTCGGAGCACTCTCGGAAAAGGGAGTCGGAGTCAGGGGACTCAATACCGGCAGTTTCCAGGGCGACAGGGCGGTCCTCGGGATACTCGAGAGCTTCGGGGCGAAGGTGTCGGCGGAAAAGGACCTTGTTAAAGTCTCGAGGGGGACTTTGAAGGGGCAGAGGATAGACGCCTCCTCCATTCCCGACCTGATGCCGGTCTTAAGCGTCCTTGCCGCGGTCTCGGAGGGAGCAACGGAGATATATAACGCCGGAAGACTAAGGCTCAAGGAGTCGGACAGATTGAGGAGCTCGGCGGAGCTCATCTCCTCGCTCGGCGGTGAGATCGAGGAGAGAAGCGAAGGGCTCTTTATAAGAGGGATCGAAAGACTCAGAGGCGGAGAGGCGGACCCCTTTATGGACCACAGGCTCTGCATGTCGGCGGCCGTGGCGGCCTCCGCCTGTGAGGGAAGCGTAAGAATAAACGGGACGGAGTGCGTATCCAAATCCTACCCCCGGTTTTTCGAGGATCTGGAAGCACTGGAGATCATCGGAGGAGAGAGATGAGCAGTACCTGCGGAGAGAATATAAAGGTCACGGTCTTCGGCCAGTCCCACTCGGCGGCGATAGGGATGACTCTCGAGGGAGTCCCGGCCGGAGAGAGCATAGACATGGAGGAGCTCCGGGCTTTTCTCAGGAGAAGGGCCCCGGGGCGGAACGCCTGGTCGACCGCCAGAAAAGAGGAGGATATCCCCGAATTTCTCGCCGGGCTCAAGGGCGGCGTGAGCTGCGGGACACCGATCACCGCGATAATCAGAAATACGGATGCAAGGCCAGGGGACTACGAGGCTCTCAGGAATGTCCCGAGGCCGGGGCACGCCGATTACACGGCCTTCGTGAAGTACGGGGAAAGCGCCGACTTCTCGGGAGGCGGGCACTTCTCGGGTAGGCTCACGGCGGCGCTCTGCATCGCCGGCGGGATCTGCATACAGATCTTAAGGCGCGAGGGAGTGGAGATCATCTCGCGAATAGCCCGGATAGGGCCCGTGAAGGACAGGGGAGAGCTTCTCTCTTCAACTGCGGAAAACGCCTTTCCGACCGTGAATAAGGACGCCGGGCTCGAGATGCAGGGCTATATCGCCTCCTGCAAAGCGGACGGGGACTCTGCCGGCGGGATCATCGAGTGCAAGGTCCTGGGGCTTCCCGCGGGGCTCGGAGACCCGATGTTCGACGGAATGGAAAACAGGATAGCCCGGCTGGTCTTCGGCATCCCTGCCTGCAAGGGGATAGAGTTCGGAGCGGGCTTCGGGGCCGCCCTTCTCAGGGGCAGCGAAAACAATGACCCCTTCGATATCGAAGACGGCAGGATAATTACGAAGACCAACAATTGCGGGGGAATACTCGGCGGGATAACGGACGGGATGCCGCTCGTCTTCAGGGCGGCCTTCAAGCCGACGCCCTCGATAGCAAGGGAACAGGAGAGCGTGGATCTGAGCACCATGGAAAAGGAGACTTTAAAAGTCTCCGGAAGACACGACCCCTGCATAGTCCCGAGGGCCGTGCCGGTCGTGGAGGCAGCGGCGGCTTTGGCGGTATATGACGCGTTTCTATCGCGCGGAAAGGAAGAGCGATGAAGGATATAAAAGAGCTCAGACAGGATATTGACGGGATAGACAGGGAGATACTGGAGCTTTTCGAAAAGCGTATGGAGCTCTCCGGGGATATCGCCGCGTACAAATCGGAAAAGGGCCTGCCCGTATACGACCCCGTGAGGGAGAAGGAAAAGCTGCTCAGGATCTCGAAGGAGCTCCCGGAGGGGCTCAGGGACTCGGGCGTCGCGCTTTTCCGGATGCTCTTCGAGCTGAGCAAGAGCCGCCAGGCGGAGCTTCTGGGGGAAAGAGACGCTGTGATGAAGGGCGCGCCTTACGGACTGCTGGGCGAACACCTGGGGCACAGCTACTCGCCGAGGATACACTCGATGCTCGCCTCCTACGGCTATGAGCTCTTCGAAAAGGCCCCGGAGGAAGTGGAGGATTTTGTAAAAAACGGGGACTGGAAGGGATTGAACGTCACCATCCCCTACAAGAAGACGGTCATCCCGTATTGCACGGAGCTGTCCGGGACGGCCGCGCGGATAGGGGCCGTCAATACCCTCGTGAGGACAGAAGACGGCGGGATCTTCGGCGACAACACCGACGCCTACGGCTTCGGGAAGCTGATCGGAGCAAACGGAATAGAGATAAAGGATAAAAAATGCCTCGTCTTCGGAAGCGGCGGAGCCTCAGCGATGGCAGTCGAAGTCCTGAAGAGTCTCGGGGCGCAGGATGTAACCGTCATCTCGAGGCGCGGGGAGAACAATTACGATAACCTGTATCTCCACAGTGACGCGGAGCTCATAGTAAATACCACGCCCCTCGGCATGTTCCCGAAAAACGGGGAGCAGGCGGCGGACCTCAGGCTCTTCCCGAAGCTTAAGGCAGTTCTGGACGTCGTTTACAACCCTGACAGGACCGCGCTTCTGCTTCAGGCGGAGGCGCTCGGGATAAAGCACTGCAACGGCCTGTACATGCTGGTCGCCCAGGCGAAGAGAAGCTCCGAGCTCTTCACCGGGGAGGAGATACCCGATGAAAGGATCGGAGAGATAACGGAGGCTCTCAGAAAAGAGGCTCTCAATACGGTCCTCATAGGCATGCCCGGCTGCGGAAAGAGCAGCATAGCAAAGCTCCTCTCGGAGAAGCTCTCGCGAAGCGTTATCGAGGCGGACGCGCTCATAGAGGAAAAAGCGGGCATGAGCATCCCGGAGATATTTGCCGATCGGGGCGAGGAGGGCTTCAGAAAGCTCGAGACCGAAGTGCTCGCGGAGCAGGGGAAGCTCTCGGGCAAGATCATCTCGACCGGAGGCGGCTGCGTGACGAGGCAGGAGAATTACCCGCTCCTGCACCAGAACGGAACGATCGTCTGGATTAAGCGGGACTTGAGCGTTC
>JAEEGF012147073.1_pt1 | contig 19834 bp, 19 predicted proteins | sample 9134171 | NCBI WGS metagenome assembly JAEEGF01 (sample SAMN16246542, study PRJNA631951) | gut metagenome | biome: gut microbiome; feature: rumen; material: AP-attached | host: Bos | place: Iran: Karaj | collected 2018-10
AAGTTTATTATGGACATGAACGAGCAGGTTTTTCTTCTTTTCGATTGCGCAATGGGGTTCCATTGTAATTGAGAAAAGAAGGAAAAGATGCCGTTCAGGTGCTTTAAGAAAATCATTGAATTAAATTCAAACAGCTTCTTAATTCACATGGGTGCGGGCCTTGCCTTCCCGGTAGAGCAGTGAGAAACCCAGTGCCACGTTGATAGTATATCCGCGAGGGGCACCGACAAGGTTGTTGAACTTGTCGCGCGAGACGTAAACTTTGGCATCCATCGAGCCGAAATACTGTTCCAGTTTCTGCCTCGTAGCAGTAAACTCATTGGTGAAATGATATTTCACATCCACACCGGCGCGCCAGCATCCTTCTTTCGGGCCACCACTGGTCTGGTTGGTGGCATCGGAGTAGAATAGCCCCTGCATCCCATATCCCACAAAGGGCATAATGCGCAGGCTGCGACTGTCCACCACCGCAAAACCATAGTTGGCGTAAAGATCCATCGTGAGGATTTCGTCGCTGCCCAATAGTGTATTCTTATCCTCCACGGCTCTAAGGGTGTCCAGCTTGCACCGTCCACCACCGAGATACATCCCCAACGTGAGAATATGACGACCGTAGCCAAGCTCTAAATCCCAGTACACACCACCGCTGGGGGCGAAGAGGGGTTGCATGCCGCCACCAAAGTACTTGAAGCCTCCTCCGATGTTTGTACCTACGCAATAGGGAAGGGAGTAATTGGGCAGGACAAAGGCGGGTGCATGCTTCTCCACCATGAAAGGAGTTATTGAATCCATCCTCAAGCGCACATCATAATCCCACCTGTTCACAGCCGCAGTGTCAGCACCATAACGGGTAGAACGGCAATAGTAATTCGCCTCGTAGGTCAGATACTGCATATACTCTTTTTTTATTTTCGTAAATACAGAGTCGGGGCTGGACTTGTCGCTCGTGTCAATAGCCACCTGCAAATGGCGTCGGTACAATTCGACAAGGTTGAACAACACCTGGTTGTAGTGCAACTCTTCAGGAGTGCGGTGATTCGTGTCCACCCACGACAACTGCTTGTCCATACCAGCCACCGCTGTCATAACCGGCCATGTAACACCGTCAATGTCTTGTCGGCGGTTCTCGATATCAAGAAAAAACTCGATATAGGAATGCTCATTACCAATACTTTCCCCTACAGAGGTGAAATTCTTCCATGTCAAAGGTCCTTTCTCCCAAAGGCGTATTACTCGATACTCACGAACATCTTTATTGATAGAGTGTTTCTCTATCATGATAGGCGCAATGGAGTCCAACTGTCGTTTCAAATTGCGTTCCCACCTATTCACACATGTAGTATCGGCACCATAGCGGGTGGAATGGCAAAAACTGTCCACCTCATAGGAAAGCTTTCGGAAATAATAATCGACACATCCTAACCCACCTGTATCAATGGCCACCTGCATCCGGCGACGATAAAACTCTACGATATTGAACAGTACTTGGTTATAATGCAATTCGGCAGGAGTGCGATGGTTGCTGTCCACCCACGACAACGACTTATTCATTAAGGCCACAGCAAGTAACTCAGGCTTTGGCCACACAAAACTGTTCACAGCATAATCACGTTCTTCAATGTCAAGCATAAACTCAAGATACGAGTGTTCGGCACCGATGCTTGAATCTACCATGGTGAAATCATCCCATGTTAACGATCCCCTGTCCCATGTACGAAGTGTGTCCTGAGCTTGGCTGGCTGCTACAGCCAGACAACAGAACGTTGCTATAAATAATATTCTTTTCATATTGCGATACATTATTCTTGATTATTCGAACGGGAAAACATCTGAATGCGAAAACAACACTTATTCGCCCAAACATCAACTCATAAACACATCATTTTTGGGTTCTCAATATCTTCATGTCCCTTCCACGCATGGAGAAACCCAACTGGAAATTGAGGGTAAGCCCTCGCGGTGCGCCCTCAATGCTACGGAAACGGTCGAAACAGACATACACCTTGCCGTGTGCCGCCAATCCAAAAAATGTAATGGTTTTACGAGTCGCATAATTGGCTTGTGAGAAATCGTACTGCACATCGACCCCCGCACGCCAGCATCCCTCCGAAGGTCCACCCGAGACCTCTTCCTGACTGTTGTAATACACCCCCTGCAAACCAAAACCCACAAAAGGCGTTACCGTGAGCCTCATATTGTCGATGACAGAGATGCCGTAATCAAGGTGAAAATCGAGAGTAGTGATACGGTCGGTGGCGTACAGCATGTTGTCAAGATTTGTTGTGACAATGGAATCAGGTTTGCAGCGACCGCCTCCAATGTAGAAACCGAAATCGAAATTATGCCGCCATGAACCACCAAACAAATCGAAATAGAACCCACCGCTCGGTGCAAAATAGTTGTGGATCGGTCCTGTGAAGAACTTAGTGCCAAGACCCACCGCCATCCCGAAACACCCACTGGGGCGGTAACCCTCAATCAAATTGGCCTGATAGTGTTTCTCCACCATCAAAGGGGTGACGGAATCCATCTGTCGGCGAATTTCACGCTCCCACCAAAGCACTTCGGCGGTATCGTTGCCATAGTTGCAGGAATGGCAGAAACTGTCAGCCTCGTATGTCAGCAGCCGCATGTAATAATCCATATTGACATTACCGCCGGTGTCAACCACCACTTGCAGCCGGCGGCGATGCAATTCGACAATATTGAACATCACCTGATTATAACGCAACTGGGCAGGAGTACGGAAACTGCTGTCCACCCACGACTTCTCTTTGTCGACATAGGCTACCGCTGTACGCACCGGAATGGAAACACCGCTCACATCCTGTTGACGGTCTATCACATCAAGACCGAATTCAAGGTACGAATGTTCGGAACCGATGCTTTGATTCACCATACTGAAATCGCTCCAAATCAAAGGGCCTTTCTCCCAAAAGCGGATGTTTTTCTGCCCCAGCGACATGACGGGCAGCAGTAGCATAAGAAATGTAAAGAAGAAGACTCTGTTCATGATTTTTAGTTAATTGTTACACGATTGAGGATAGCATTATTGGCAGCGAGCCTTGCCCGATGTGAAACCGAAACCCAGCTGCAGATTGTAGGTGAAGCCACGCGGAGCACCCTCGATGGTGGCAAAACGGTCGTAGGTGACAAATGCCTTGGCGTTGAATGAAAAGAGATCGTGCACAGCATTATACTTCCTTCCCACCGGGAACCATTCAACCTGGTTGCTGATATGGTAGTTGAAATCAACGCCCAGATGAATGGCTCCTGTTGTGGGTCCTACCGAACTGCCCGCATCAGGAGTGTAGAACACTCCCACCATACCGTAACCCATAAAAGGAGTAACCCGGAAACGGGTATTGTCAACAACCGAGTAGCCATAAGCCAGAAAGATGTCAAGAACGGAGAGATGGTCTCCTATATAAAGGTCGTTGTCGCTATAACGTGTGTTGAGCGCATCGGCAAGAACGCGCGAGCTCCCACCCGAAACGCCGAAAATGAGGGCATTGTGCCAAAACTCCAGATCGTAATAAAAGCCGAAACCCAACCCGTTTCTAAAATAATGGTGTAAATCGCCTCCCATGCCGGCATAACCTACATCCATTGTCAGTGCCCAACGGTAGGGTGCGTCGACATGTCTGTACAAATCGACCGGAGCCAACACTTCGAGGCGTTGGCGGACATCGGTCTCCCAACGCTGCAGGGCTGCCGTATCGCTCCCCTGTGCACAATCGTATTCCAGCTGATCCATCTCATCTTCCAGTCGGTGCATAGTATTGTTTACCAACTGCTGTCCGTCGATGAAACTGCTTTCAAGAACCGTTTTCTGCATTTCGCGACGATATACCTCCAACAACCCGAACGCAACCTGATTATAGCGTAACAGCGACTCACTGCGGTAGTGGGTGTCTGCCCATGAAAAATCAGGACTGACATAGGCATATGCTTCTGGCATTCGGTAAAGCACCCCGTCTTTTTCATGATACCTATCGTCAATACCCATATAATATTCGAGATAGGAATAGCAGTCGGCGATAGCAGGTTTATGAACAAAATCAGTCCAAGTGAGGGGACCCATTCCCCAAGTGTGTGTGCGTATCTGGCCACACATCGTCCCCCAAACAGGGGAAACCATTAGCAAAAATATTAATACCCTTTTCATAGACATAAACTTACAATAAATATATTATATTTCTATCCAACTGCAAAGATAACACTTTTTTTGCTGGAAAAACCCTTGTCAGTAACCTATTTTTCCCACACACTTCTGTTCAACTAACGAAGCTCTTCCCCCGTTCCTTCACCGTCAGTTCTTCCTTCGTTCTTCCTTCGTTCTCCCATATATAAAGGAGAAGGAAGGAATAACTGAGGTATATAATTAGAATATTGAGCGAAGTTACAGACTATATTTTGTAGATAAAATTTACCCCACCTAAAAATAATTAATGTTTTTTAACAGATAGCACATAGGGGTGAAAATCAATATAATAGATTCCTAACACAGTTTAATTGTGTAAAGAAAACAAAACAAAATGTAACTTATACTTGCTATTTGGAAAGTTTTGTGTACTTTTGCAGCGTCAAAGTAAATGAACAACTTTAAATTCAAAACATCATGAAGACTTCAAAATTATTGTTACCCAATGGGTACAAATGTGCAGGTTGGTGGATACTGGCCGTTGCTGCAGTGTTGATTCTGCTTTATTCAGATTTGATTATTCCAAGTGATAAGTTGTGTAGCAGTTGGAATGATTTTCGCGCACTGTTTGGGCTGGAACGGTTGTCAACAGATATGGATGGCCTTTCCGGGTTCAGTGCCAACAGCAATCTGGTCAATTCGCTCATCTATGTTCTACTTGTGGTGGGCGGTGTGTTTATCGGTTTTTCGCGCAACAAGAGCGAAGATGAGTTTATTGAGCATCTGCGCTACGAGTCGCTTATATTGTCGCTTTATTTTAACTGCCTGTTGTTGGTGGTTGGAATAGTGTTTGTGTGGGGGCTGTCGTTTATTTCGGTTATGCTGTACAACATGTTCTCTACATTGTATTTCTTTATTATCTGTTTCTATATTAGGCTGTTTATCAATAAAAAAATGATGCGCAATGAAGAATAGATTGAAAGTTGCCCGTGCGGAATTGAATATTACGCAAGGCGAATTGGCCGAGAAGATAGGGGTGACCCGTCAGGCGGTCAATTCAATAGAACTGGGAAAGTATGTCCCCTCGACGGTGCTGGCACTGAAGATGGCCCAACTGTTCGGCAAGCGTGTGGAGGAGTTGTTCCAGTTGGAGGAGGGCGATTGATTAACAACAAATGGATGTGACATGAAGAAAAGAATTGTTATAGGCATATGGATTGTGTTTGCCTTATTTGGATTGAACTGTGCCGCAGCTCAGACTGGATTGTATAAAGTTAAGAATGCTGAGAGGCTTGCATCGGAGAAACTGGCTGAGAAAATAGCTTCGTCGCCGACATCTGTGACATCGGAAGAGGATGAACGAAAGGGGATTAGTCCAGAGAACACTGAGGTGAATCCGGTAGAGTTGGAGGGTGTGTTGGCAACTTATTTTATGGAGAATGTTTCTTCGATGGAGCTGGCTGCTGCAATGGGTGTGCCGCAACGGGTGGAGATTACAGACAAAATTATTGTGTTCACTACCGAAAGTGGCGACACAGTGCAGATGTTTACTGTGGAGGTGACTGAGGCCATACCCTCTCAAACAGATGGCTGTTGGGCGCTCAACTGTAAAAACGGCGACCAAGTAGTTCTTTACTGGAGGAGAGACTGCGGATTTGTGATGGATGTGCCAAAACTCGGTCGGCTGGAACTGGCGAAGGTGCGATAGGAGAGCGGGTACACTGCCGACCCCTAATAAATAAAGAAGGCTGCCTGATGGGCAGCCTTCTTGTTATGCAGAGTCGGTTTGACGCTTATTTGCGGTCACCGTGGGCGGCATTGTAGAAAATCTTGAATGCGCCGGAGTTACGGAGCTCTTGTTTGATGTCACTGATGAGACCCATCTTGGTGTCCTTGTCGGCCTTGATGGAGAATGTGACAAACGGACGGTCAGCTTCGACACGAGCAGAAACCTCTTCTTCGACAAACAGCGGAATATCCTTGACTTCGGAAATCTGGTCGTTGAGCTGAATACGGGATTCAGTACCATATTTCTTTTGCCATTCACCAACCATGGGGGTACCCACGTTGATGTAGCTGACAAGGCTCTTCTTCTGCAGTTTGATAGTCTCAGTAGCCTTAGGGACCTTGATAGTCACGTAGAGTGAGCTTTCACGCATCGTAGTGATGGTCATGAAGAAGAACAGGAGCATGAAAATAATATCGGACATTGAGCCCATATTGAGGGCAGGAGTCTCTTTTGTTTTCTTACCAGTGAATCTTGCCATATTATTTTTCTCCTATCTTTGTAGGCTCAGCCTCGGAAATAGCAATGGGGATTGCTTGGTCGATGGCTTCGGCCTGAGGTTCTGGAAGGTCGCTGTATTTGCGACCAAATTTTACTTGAGACAGTTCGTTACGCATCTCGACAATAGCTGCTTGCAGTTCGTTCTGGACAGCTATATACATATCGTAGGATGTGCCACGGTCGTTCTGCAGCGAGATAACACCTTTCGAAACGTCCATCATGCCCAGCAAGGGGATGTCCATTTGTAATTTCTCAGGCAGGTTGGGCAGGTTGTTGGGGTTTCCGAGGAACTCCTTGGCGCGGTCTTTGAGGTCGCGGATGTCACCCACTTCACCATTGAAGAGAAGACGGTCCTTACTGTTGATTTTCACAACGAAGATGTTACGTTCCTTAACATCAGGCTTTTCCTGATTTTCGGGTAGCGGAGGCGGCAAACGACGAGCAATACCCTGATCTGTGTTGATGTTGGAGACCAATAGGAAGAAGGCCAACAGCAGGAACGAGATGTCGGACATTGAACTGGTGTTTAAGCCAGGTGTTTTTCTTCCCATAGTTCTTACTTTTTCTTGTTTGATTTGGGCATTACTTCAGTTACCAGAATCGAGAGGGCGGCTCCAATAACAATGATGTAAACCAGAATGCAGGCTGCACCAATGAGTTTGGAGGTACCTTCGGTGATACCGTACTTGACGATGTCGACATCGCCGCCTTTGGCCAACACGAAGGAGACCACAAGGAGTACAACGATGAGGGCAATGAGAAGCAGGAACTTGGTCAGGTAACCTTTTTCTGTTTTAAAGCGTTCGAGAAGTTTCTTGCAGAGGAAGACCACAATGGCGAGGAGTGAGAATCCAACCATGATGACCAACAGCCAGAAAGCGATGTCGAACATGCCAGAGTTGTTGACTGTATTCAAGGCAAACACAAAGGCAAACACTGTGGCAATGATTGCCAGGCCCAGAAGCGCCAACGTTAATATTTTATCAGTTTTTTCTTTCATAACAGTTTAAGGAATTAGGGTTTGTAATTGAATTGAAAAGACTCCTTATAACTATTATTTCTTGTTCTTGACGAGGATGTCCATGAAGGTGATGGAACCATCTTCCATCTGGGCAACGAGGCTCTCGATTTTGGTGAGGATGTAGTTATAGAAAATCTGAAGAATGATAGCGACGATAAGACCGAAGATGGTGGTCAACAGAGCCACTTTCATACCGCCAGCCACAACAGTGGGGCTGATATCACCGGCGACCTCAATGTCATCGAATGCCTGGACCATACCTACGACGGTACCGAGGAATCCGAAAGAAGGAGCCAATGCGATGAACAGGCCAATCCAAGTCATGTTGTTCTCGAGACGAGCCATCTGCACACCACCGTAAGAGGTGACAGCCTTTTCGACGTTGTCAAGACCTTCGTCGATACGATCGAGGCCTTGATAGAAGATTGAGGCCACGGGGCCACGGGTGTCGCGGCAGAGATCCTTAGCGCCTTTGTAGTCGCCTTTCTGCACATAGCCTTCGATGCCTTCGAGCAGTTTCTGCACGTTGGTGGTGGCCATGTTCAGATAGAGGATACGCTCAATAACCAGAGCCATACCGAAGATGAGGCAGAGGAGCACAGGGGTCATCCAGCCTGCACCACCTTGGATGTACTTTTCTTTCAGCATCTGGTGGAAGGACTTGGTCTCTTCGACAGGAGCTGCTACGGTTTCGGGTTCCTCAGCAACAGGAGCTTCAGCGATGGTGCTGTCAACTGCTTGCTGGTCGATTTGTTCGGTTGCGGGCTCTTCGGCCTGGGCAGCTTTGTCCTGAGCCATGACACCATTGAGATTGGTGAATGTCAATAAGCCAATAATTGACATCAAAGCGAATACTTTTTTCATGATTTAATTTAATGAGTTAATTATTAATTAGTTAATTTAAATCCATATTGAATCAATATTTCTGCAAATATACGCTATTTTTCCGAATTAGGAGAATAAATTTTTGTTTTTCTTATTTTTTTCGTCCAGAGAGGGTAGTGATGAGGTTCAGCAGAGGCTGTTTTTTGTCGTCATCGAGATAGATTGAGTCAAGATGGAGACGGGCTTTGCTGAACTCTTCGTCAATGGCGATTTCTACATTATGACGGATGTTGAGTTGGTCGTATATTTGACGTACACGGGCTACTTTGTCATCGCTGTTGTCGGGTGTTGAGGAGAACAGGTCGACGAGTTCGCTGCGGAGGTTATCGGGTGCGGTTTGAAGTGCTTTTAATATCAAGTATGTTTTCTTATTGTCTCGGATGTCTTGTCCGGTTTGTTTTCCTAATTCGGCCACATCGCCGTAACTGTCGAGGAGGTCGTCTTGAAGTTGGAAGGCCAAACCAAGATGGATGCCGAAATGGTAAAGGTGGTCGATGTCTGCTTCGGGAGCTCCGGCATACAGAGCACCGATTTTGAGTGCTCCGGCAAGCAAGACTGCTGTTTTGAGCCGAATCATCATCATATATTCATCAATGGTCACATGTGACGAATGTTCAAAGTTCATGTCGTATTGCTGGCCTTCGCATACCTCTATGGCAGTCTGGTTGAAGCAGGAAAGGATTTGTTGCAGACGGGGAGTGGGCTGCATAAGAAAATAGTGCCACGCAAGAGCGAACATGGTGTCGCCTGAAAGAATGGCTGTGTTTTCGTCCCATTTGCAGTAGACGGTAGGTTTGCCGCGTCGGAGAGGCGACTTGTCCATAAGGTCATCATGGAGAAGGGTAAAGTTGTGGAACACTTCGATGCCGATGGCGGCATTGCGAACCTGTGCGTCATCGCCGCCGAACATCTGGTTGGCAGTCATCAGTAGGTATGGACGGATACGTTTGCCTCCAAGGTGAAGGGTGTATTCTATGGGGTCATAGAGCTGATGGGGCTCATGGACAAAACACTCGGACTCGAAGATTTCTTTGATTTTATCGAACATGGTTTTGTGTGATTATGATGTGATTAATTATTCAGAAAGGATAGTTGATACCGAAATTCAAGGCTATTTTGTTCCAATTCCAGCGAGACCCGATCCAACGGTTGCCCTCAATGTAGGAGGGGTCGTAGAGTGGCAGGGCAACATCGAGACGGAGGGTGGCGATAGAGACATTGGCACGAAGGCCGACACCTACATCTAAGGCCACTGATTCAAGGAGATAACGAGGATTGAAGGTGTTGTATTTCCCTATTCCCCAGTCTACGTATGACCACACATTACCAAAATCGGCAAATACAGCGCCTTCGAATATGCTGATTATTGGGATGCGTTGTTCAATATTGCACACCAGCATGACTTCACCTACTCCGATGGCAAGGTCTTCCATGGAATCGTCCGTAGAGTATAAATACATACCGTAACCACCCAGATGGCGCAATGTCCAGCCGCGCATAGTGGTAGGGCCACCACCGACAAACATTTTTTCGAATGGTAGGGTGGCGGAATGCCCATATGGAATACCTATACCGGCAAGGGCTCGGAGCACAAGCGTGTTGTTTTCGCCCCAATAGATATAGCGTTTGTATTCGCCTTCGAAGCGGAAATACTGGTAAGATTGGCTATCGAGGGCGTGATGCAGGTTGAACAATGAACTGATACCGTTGAGAAGATTGCCTGCTGTCTCGACAGAGAAGTTGAAATAATCAAAATTGCGTCTCAGACCGATACGTTGATTGGTATAGGTGTATTCATAATGTGTATTCAGCAGCATATAGTCATAAGACTGGAACATGAGGCGGAGCAAGTCATCTGTAATGGTATGGAGATAATCGTAATATTCGGCACCGGAAATGATGTGCGTATATGTGAAGTTAATGGGGAAGAGTTTGTGCTGATGATAACGGCGATGGTTCCATGAATAGCCATAAGAGGTGTTGAAGAGGATACGTTCGAGATTGACGGCTATGGGGGCGCCTTCAATTCCTGGCATGACTGTGTTGCGAAAGATATAACCAGCACTGAAACCAATCAGTGTGTGGGGGCGGTTGAATTGCGAAGTCATTTGGTTGACAAATGGGAGCAGGAAGTCAGGGAGGTCGAGAGTAAAGTTGACATTGTTCTCAAAGGTGGAAAATGTGTGGCGGAAATCATTGTTCTTAGAGCCAAACACATTCTTGGGTAAATCGAAAAGCAAGCTTCCTTCAATTTTCAACATTTCGGCACCACCGAAAAGATTGTTGTTCTGATAGCCCAACGAGGTTCCCAGTCCCAGATTGCCTGAAGTGAAGAAATTGCCGACATTCTGTGTTATGTCCGACGCATTGGTAAGTTCCAACGAGAGGGAAAGCCTGTGGCGGGAGCTGTTGAGCATCCTAATCCGGGCGTCGAGCAATGCATTACTGTCAGTGCTGAAAGGTGACTCTTCGAAACTGATGTCGACATATTTAAAATTGTGTAATCCGAAGAGGGCATTGGATGTTAAGCTGGCGAAACGTGGGCGATAGACCTGTCCGCCACGCAACAAGATAGTGCGGCAAAGAGTACGCGGAGACGGGTTGATTTTTTTGTCATAGATAAAATAATAGTCAGTAATGTTGGTATCGCGCCACTGGTATGGATAAACGAGGGTATCGAACCGGCGCTGTTCTCCGTTAAGAGCGGTAGAGACATTGGGATAAAGATAAATCTTGTCAAGATGATAACGGCGAAGGGTCATGTTCTCCACGGTGTCGCCATTTTGTCTCTGCGGCAGTCTCAACCTCACGGAAATGCTTAACGATTGGCTGTCGTAGGTGGTGTCCACATAGAAACGCACCATATCAGAACTTGCAAAGTAATAGCCCGAATCCTTCAACAATGAAGCAATACGCGACTGCTCCTGTGTCATTTTCTGCTGATCATAATAGTCACCCTCCTTCAACAACGATTCGGTTTTCCATTTCTTCATCATCGCGTCTATGTCGGGTTGACGGCAACCAAAAGTAATGTTGTCAATTTTTCGGCGTCTCGTCGCCGTGATGTTATAACGAGCTATCACGGAACTTGAACCATAATGAACAGTGTCTGTTGTGACTGTCGAATTAAAACAGCCTTTTGTTTTGAGCAGAGTGGCTATTTGGGCAGCGGTTCGTTGGGCAGCCACAGCATCGTATACAACAGGAGCCTCACCTTGATTTCGCCAAAAACGACTCCATCCACTGCTGTCGTTTGGATTGGTGGAACAGTAAAGCCTCATCCTCATGCGCATAAACAGAACTCGTTTATTCGGCACCTGATAGTAATACTGCCTGACATTCGAGAGTGCTTCGTCCACTTCGGGCGGAACCTTGGAACTATCGGCCATGACGACGTTCACTTCATTGTTGTGAAGCACTTTCTGTCCGGGTTGGAGATATTTTTGCATGCTGCACGAGGCCATACTAAAAGCCAGTGCCACCAGACATAATATATGAATTATTTGTTTCAACCTACGCTGTGATATATTTTTTCAAATCCTGATTGACCTTTGCCAAGATAAGCTGTGTAGAGCCAAGATTCTCTTCCAAATATTGTTTACACACTTCCGATGCAGTGATATAAATATTGGGATCGGAGAGAAGACCATCAAGGTGGTGCTGTAGCTGGACATAACTCACATAGCTGAAAGCTCCGCCTCGGGCTATTAGGTCGCAAGCCTCTTTGAACTTGTGATAATTGGGGCCGAAAACAACTGGTTTGCCAAAGGTGACAGCTTCGAGAATATTATGTATGCCTCTTCCGAAACCACCGCCGATGTATGCCACATCGGCATATTGATAAAGCGAAGAAAGCATTCCGATATTGTCAATAACCAATACTCGTGACATGGCTTCATCGGCAGAAAGACGAGAGTATCGAATGCAACCATATTTAGAAAATACCGATTCGATATGTTCTAAATGGGTGTCATTAATAACGTGAGGTGCCAAAATCAAAGTGACATGTTCGCCAGCATGATCCATATAATGTTTCAGGTTGTCCTCGTCCGGTTCCCACGAACTGCCTGCCAATATCACCTTGCTATCTGCGTGTTGTGATAAAAAGTCCTCAATCTCAGGAAACCGTTTAGCTCCCTGAGCTATGGTGTGGACACGATCAAAACGGGTATCTCCAGCTATAGAGGTCTGTGGCACACCATGTTTTTTCAACAACTCCATTGACACCTCGTTCTGTACAAAGAGGTGGGTGAAACTGCGTTGAAGATGTTTCAAAAACCATACACCGTACCATTTGAAAAAATACTGGCTGGGACGGAATATTGCCGAAAAGATATATGTTGGAATCTCGCGACGATGCAACTGCTCAAGATAATTGAACCAGAAATCATACTTGGCAAAAAACACCACAGTGGGATGCAATAGGTTGACATAGCGGGCAGCATTGGACGGAGTATCCATCGGCAGATAACTTACAAAATCAGCCTGAGGGTAGTCTTTGCGAACCTCGTAGCCAGAGGGAGAAAAGAAAGTGACACATATCTTGAAGTCAGGATGTTGCTGACGGAAAGTTTCGAGCACAGGTCGTGCCTGCTCAAACTCTCCAAGTGACGAGGCATGGAACCACGCCGTTTTTTCTTTGCCCACAGGAGCCACCGCCAAACGGCCAAACGTTCTTTTCCAACCCGCCACCATCTGTGCTGCCTTGGGGTTGAAAAGCGATGCCACACGCACCCCCACCGAGTAGCAATGTATTCCAAACGTATACAACACTCGCATCATATTTGAATTCCTTTCTGCTTCAGTTATTCACAATAATTAAATCAATACAAATAATAGTCATGGTCGGTCTTACCCCGCAAGGGGAACATCCAACATACCTTTATGCTGTACAACAGGTCAAAATAACGGTGATTGTCCTTGCCATGCAATCCCAAATACTGGTCTATCTGATATTCACGTGTAGACCAATTCCAACACTGCGACACCTCAAAAGCAACATAAATGTTGGCCAAGTCGGAACGGGTACTCATAAACCAGTATCCCAATGCCTCGGTCAACATGATGCCATGACGCTGATGGTCATAGAGCAGTGCATAGTCGTCGGTAAGCTGTGGAGCCTGCTCGCTGTTCACCATGAAAATAGTCTGTTGCCACATATAGCCGCCTTTCAACAGAGCCAAAATACCCGAATTGGGATTCTTTTTCGGATTCAGCGGGAAAATCTTTCCCACTCCCGCCTTGAAACTCATACCACGGTTATAACATGTCACATTGGCATCGGTACCGTTGGAACCCACCACTACACTGTCGCGAGTAAACACATCGCCCATACGCTCAATCCGGTGATTTAAATTATTCGAATTCAAACCAAACCACAAATTTCCTTCTATCGATACCAACCAATTGGACTTGAACTTGTACATCGGCTCTATGCCAAACGACAAATAGGGTGGGTCGTAAAGACTGGACATCGTGGCATTCCGACTCCTTGTCCCGTCCGGTGCCGTCTCAAACGAAAACTGCTTTGAAGGCAGCATCAGTCCTGCATTAAAACCAATAATATGGCACTCCAAAGTATCAATGGTAAGGTCAACCTGTGCTATCGCCGAACCATTAAAGGCACTCACTAAAAGGACAGACAAAAACCCATAGCGGAATATTTTTCTTCTGATATTCATCAATATTGTATTTAGTCAATAACAATTAATCTGCAAAATGGAATCCACATTTCGCGTTGCAAAAATACGCAAATTATTTTAGAATAACGAAAAAATAAAGAAAATATTTACATTTACTGGGTCGGAAAACATTATAGATTCAAACTTGAACAGCCCGCATCTCGCCATAATCTTCTCTTGAATATAGAAAATCCTGACAATGCACAAACCGCCTGCCCTCGGAATCTCTTCCTGTGGCAGGTAATAAGACCATGCTCCGTCAGCAGACAACCGACGAAACCTGTTGATTCAAAAAGTTAAAATGTAATGGTGAAAGATTGTGGGGTAGTAGACCAAGTGTTGAAAATAAAAGTGTAAGTGCCGTGGGGTAGATTGGCAATCTGAAAGAAATTATCTGTAAAACAGACACAGTTGGCAATGTCTCCGTCGTGGGCATATTCGTAGACGGTAATAGTGTTGCCGTCTACCTGTAGGTCCACATCAATACCGCCCGATTCGAAAGCACAGTTCACACAAAGATTGTGATGGGTTACATAAAGCACTCCGTCATGATAATGGAAATCCGCCGATTCAGTGAAAGTGTAAAGGTCATCTATCTCCTTGTTGTCATCCGACATGACCACTGCGTCCATATGACATCCATTGTTTGTGATGTTCTGGACTTTGGCTTTCGAGGTATCTTTTGTACAAGAGCCTATCGCGGCCACACCAACGACAAGCATTGCTGCAATCAGAATCAATCCGTGTTTCATTTTATTCCTATTTTAATACTCAGACATCTTAATATTATGCGGTATTCCCTGTCATCTGAAAAAGGAGTTAAAATCCGCCTTTCATTGACATGACGTAATCATCAAAGGAATCTTACACTATTTAACATACATTAACAGCACCAACAAAAAGGGGAGCAGTTACATCACAAGTAACTGCCCCCAATAAGATTGAATTTTCAACTTAATCTTTAGGCACCGATTTTAGCGGTGTAGGCGATGTTGTCGAGCAGAGCGTCGATGTCAGCCATGTTGGCGGGTTTAATCTTGATAATCCAGCCGTCACCATAAGGATCGCTGTTAATAGCGGAAGCATCGTCAAGATTGGTGTTGAACTCAACCACCTCTGCCTCTACGGGCATAAGGAGGTCTGCCACAGTCTTCACGGCCTCAATGCTGCCGAAAGCCTCGCCAGCACCGATAGTGTCGCCTACGCAATCCACATCAACAAAAACGATGTCGCCTAATTCATGCTGTGCATAGTCGGTAATACCTACATAAGCAAATTCGCCTTCTACTCTTACCCATTCGTCATCCTGGGTGTACTTTAAATTCTGAGGAATGTTCATTGTATGATTGTTTTAAGTGATTGTATTACTATTTAAAATTTTCTGCAAAAGTACGCATTTTCGTTTGTTTGACAAAATTTTTTTCTTGGATTGAATTTTTTTTTCTATTTTTGTGCTGTCAAAAATCGTTCAATTTTGAGTTATTTATTTATTTTAAATACTCATAATCAGAACTTTCGGTTCCACTTTTTAAAATCGATTTTTTTCTAAAATCATCAAAGCACATACGCTACATTTATGTATAGCAAAACAGAACTTGAAGCCAAGGCTCACATTGAACTCATCAATATTGCCAAAGAATTAGGCATTCCCAGAGCCACACGCATGGATGCACAAGAACTAATGTATAAAATCATTGCCTTGCAGTCCGAAAATCCTAAAGCCATCACAAAAGAACAAGAGATGCAGAAAAGCAAAGAACCCGAGGCACGCCCCAAACGCGCCCGTATAAAACCCACGCTCTTGGCCGAATCGTCACTATCCAACCCCGAGTTGCATAAGCGTAAAAACCGTGCCCAACAACCCAATAGTACCAACAACAACTCCGCATCCCTATCCCCAAAGGAGTCTTCCTCTCCCATACATCACGATACTATGGGCATCAATATTGCCGACCTTGAGCTTCCTCTTGTTCCATCCATCCCCGACATCGTGTCACCTACAGGCCGCCTGTTGCGCACCTCCTCCGACAAATCGCTCCCAATAACCAGAAAAGACCCTGCTCCACAGCCTGTCAGGACCGAAACCACCCACACCGAAGATAACGTCAAGACACCCGTCGAAAAAGACACCGAGGAGCCTGTAAAACGCAAACGTGGCCGTCCCAAAAAAGTGAAATCCGACGACAACACCAACTCCCCGGAACGACCCAACGAGGAGATAAAAGAGCCCACTGACTCAAGCCCGATCGGCAAACAACCCACAAGACCCGCCATTCCCGATACTCCCGTCGAGAAGCCTGTCTCCAACGAAACTGCCGAGCAGCCACTTGCCCAACAACCAGACAACAAAGTCGAACCCGCGACCGAGGGCATTCCCGTGGCCGAACCAAACACCAAAGAACGCTATGTCCGTTTCGGCAACAAAGGCAAGCACCATCGCCCTTCCGAACCTTATAGCGACGAATTCCTTGCCCAGTTTGGCGTAACACCCACTCCTGCTCCCAAACCCGTAAAAACCTATCCCTTCGACACCGAAGGCGTAGTGGAAGCTGAAGGCGTTCTCGAACTGGCTCCCGACGGTTTTGGTTTTCTCCGCTCTTCCGACTACAACTATCTTGCTTCGCCCGACGACGTATTCGTATCGGCAACCATGGTCCACAACTATGGTCTGAAATCTGGCGACACTGTGAGCGGCATGATTCGTCCCCCGAAGGAGAACGATAAATACTTCGTCATGGTGAAAATACAGCAAATCAATGGCCTTTCACCCGACCGCATACGCGACCGCGTCCCCTTCGAATCGCTCACCCCGCTCTTCCCCAACGAGAAATTCAAGCTCACTGGCCATCCCCAGCAAACCCTCTCCACCCGCATCATCGACATGTTCACCCCCATCGGAAAAGGACAACGTGGACTCATTGTCGCCCAACCTAAGACGGGTAAGACAACCCTGCTGAAAGAAGTGGCCAACGCCATTGCCTACAACCATCCCGAAGTGTACCTCATGGTACTGCTCATTGACGAACGTCCCGAGGAGGTCACCGATATGCAGCGCAGTGTAAAAGCCGAAGTCATTGCCTCTACATTCGACGAACCCGCCGACCGCCATGTCCGCATCGCCAATATCGTACTCGAAAAAGCCAAACGCATGACCGAATGCGGGCACGATGTAGTAATCGTACTCGACTCCATCACCCGTCTGGCACGTGCCTACAACACCGTCCAGCCCGCCTCGGGAAAAGTCCTTTCCGGCGGTGTCGAGGCCAACGCCCTGCAGAAACCCAAACGTTTCTTTGGCGCCGCCCGTAATATCGAAAACGGTGGCTCGCTCACCATCATTGCCACCGCCCTCACCGAAACAGGCAGCAAAATGGACGACGTCATTTTCGAAGAATTCAAAGGCACCGGCAACATGGAGCTGCAACTCGACCGCAAAATGGCCAACAAACGCCTCTATCCCGCCATCGACTTAGTGGCCTCGAGCACCCGCCGCGACGACCTTCTGGTTCCCAAAAACCTTCTCAGCCGCACCTTGGTACTCCGCAACCAACTCACCGACATGACCCCTGTCGAAGCCATGGAATTCCTCCAGAAAAACATGGCACACACCATCAGCAACGAAGAATTCCTGCTGACAATGGACAAATAATAAAGTAAAACTGAGAACTAAAAACTAAAAGGCCTGTCGATTCATTGTATCGCCCATACAGTAATCCAGCCTTTTAGTTTTTACTTAATAAATTCGTAGTTTATCATGAAACGTGGATTTGGTAGTGACAACCATTCAGGCATAAGCCCTGAGATTTTGGAGGCGATAGCTTCCGCCAATGTCGAACATGCCTTGGCCTACGGCGACGACGAGTACTGCAAACGTACCGAACAACTTTTCAAACAGGAATTCGGCCCCCGGGCACAAGTCTATTTCGTCTTCAACGGCACGGGTGCCAATGTCCTGAACATCGATGCCATGTGTCGCTCACACCATGCTGTTGTCTGTGCCGACACAGCCCATATCAATGTCGACGAATGCGGTGCTCCCCAGCGAATCGTGGGTTGCCGCCTGCTTACTGTCAACACCCCTGACGGGAAACTCACCCCTCAGCTGGTCAAGACCCAACTGCACGGCTTCGGTTTCGAGCACCACTCCCAACCCCGCGCCATCAGCATCACCCAACCCACCGAACTCGGCACCCTCTACACTCTCGATGAAATCCGTGCCCTTGCCGACCTTGCCCACCAGCACAACATGTATCTCCACATGGACGGTGCACGCTTGGCCAATGCCGCTGTGGCTCTCGACTGCTCGTTCCGGCAAATGACTACCGACTGCGGTGTAGACTGCCTCTCTTTCGGTGGCACCAAAAACGGGATGCTCATGGGCGAAAGCGCCGTCATCCTCAACCCCGAGCTTGACACTGAGATGAAATACCGGCGCAAACAGATGGGTCAACTGTGCAGCAAAATGCGGTTCATGGCCGCCCAGTTCGAGGCCTATATCACCTCCGGCGTATGGCGTCGCAACGCCGCCCACAGCAACCGGATGGCTCAACTGCTCCGCGAAGCTCTGTCCGACATCCCTGAAGCACAAATCATGTATCCCGTCCAGGCCAACAGCGTTTTCGTCAAACTGCCCAATAAGGTGTGGAACGCCCTGCTCGACGACTACTTCTTCTATCTCTGGGACGAAGAAACCGATGTGGTGCGCTGGATGTGCTCGTTCGACACCACCGAGGAAGACATCCACAATCTCGTCGAAGCCCTGAAAAAACGCCTGAAAGAACACAAGGCATAAAGCGCCACCTTTAGAGATAGATGATTGTCCCCGTCTCCAATCTCGACCACCCCGGGCTGCAACCCTATGCCCGACTCACCGAGGCGCAGCTCCGCAACCGACTCGAACCCGACAAAGGCATCTTCATAGCCGAAAGCCCCAAAGTGATACGGGTGGCTCTCGATGCTGGCTGCCAACCTATATCCCTGCTCACCGAAGAGAAACATCTTGCAAACCAGGCGGCAGACATTGTAGCCCGTCTCGGCGACCTGCCAGTCTACACCGGCAGCCGTGCATTGCTGGCCTCACTCACAGGCTACGAACTCACCCGCGGAGTGCTTTGTGCCATGCATCGCCCCGTTCTGCCCGATGTGCAACGTCTCTGCCAAACACGGAAACGCCTTGTACTCGTCGACAACGTAGTCAACAGCACCAACACCGGTGCCATCTTCCGTGCAGCGGCAGCATTGGGAATGGATGCCATCCTCTTCACCACCACCTGCTGCGACCCGCTCAACCGCCGTAGCGTAAGGGTCAGCATGGGTACCGTTTTCCAAATCCCTTGGACCTATATCCCCGACTGGCCCCATCCCGGCATGGAACAATTGCGAACCATGGGCTTCAAAACCGTGGCTCTCGCACTCACACCCGACGCCCTCCCCATCAACCATCCCGCCCTTATGGACGAAGAAAAACTGGTCATCGTACTCGGCACCGAAGGCGACGGGCTCTCGCAGCAAACCATCAACGCCTGCGACTACAAAGCCATCATCCCTATGCAACGCGGTGTCGATTCGCTCAACGTGGCTGCTGCGGCCGCTGTCGCCTTCTGGCAACTGAATGGGCATCATTAAAACAACAACAATAACAAAACAGGCTTGGCGCTCTTTGCGCCAAGCCTGTTTTGTCATCATATCATTTGCCGATTATTCCACCAGCAGTTTCTTGGTCACTACGCCTTGCTCCAAATACAGGGCCACCACATAGGTCCCCCTCCTCCAGCCGCTCACATCCACGTTGGCCGCTATGCCGTCCACTCTTTCCT